>Ga0208038_1000098_pt1 | contig 92842 bp, 82 predicted proteins | sample June2015DPH_16_1_FD_184714 | JGI IMG/M metagenome (GOLD analysis project Ga0208038, IMG submission 184714) | Peatland microbial communities from SPRUCE experiment site at the Marcell Experimental Forest, Minnesota, USA - June2015DPH_16_100... | ecosystem: Environmental > Terrestrial > Soil >...
ACGGGCGCGCTGGGCCGCGGCACTGGCAACCTCGCCACGGCAGGAGCGGCGGGCATGGGCGCCGGTTTGGGTGCCGGAGCCCTCTCGAAAATGGGCTCCGCAGGGGACAATCTCAATAGCGCCCAAAGCGCGCTCAATGACGCCATCAACCAGAGCCGTCAAGGCAGCGGAGACTCGAATGACGCCGCCGCGGCGCTCAACGCCGCCACCAGCGCCAACACCCAGACGGCCGCGGTCGAAACCGAAACCGCCAATAATATCCAGAATCAGCAACAGCAGGGCTGCGGCTGCCCATCGCCCAGTGGCCCCCAATAAAACCCCGGGCGGCTGCGGAGCGGAATTGACGTCGGGTGAGTTCGCTGGTCAGGGTTGGCTGCAGGCCGCGCAGAGTAGCAGGTGTGGGGTTGGCTGGCCCTAGGACGCTGACGGGACGCTCCGCACCGCGCGAAGAAGCACGGGGCGAGTTGCACGTGTGGGGTTGGGTGGCGCTGAGACGCTGACTCTGGCGCCTGTTTTCTACTTCAGGTTGATCGTCCCGCGACAATTCGGTGCGCCGCAGGTGCAGGGCATCATGTCGTCGGTGTCGTCGTAATTGTAATCGAGGGTTAATTCCTCGCCTTTCTTGATCGAGCGCAGGCTCATGTAAAGGATATGCCCTTTCATGATTCGCGTCACCAGGTTGGGCGCGCACGAGTGGTTAATGAATTCGGCGCCGGAGCCGCCCACGCCGCCATCGATCATCCAGTGGTCGTCGAGGACGAACAGGAACGGCGTGTGCCGGCGTCGTTCTGCTTCGCGAAGGCCGATCTTCTCACCGACGTATTCGATCACTTTACGGTTGGCCGGGATCGCCTCATCGGGGTAGACACCCCAGCGATGGATCTTTGACCGGCCCATGCGAAGACGGAAGCAGCAATGCCTGGGATCGGGTTTGGGAACAGGGGCCATCCGAGAGTCAAAAGTGTAAGCGAGAAAGACGAAGTTGAGAAGGCGGAGCCGCCTGGCCATCCGTAGTACCGGAGGCCACCGTCTCCGAGGGTTGCTGTGCATCGTTCCGCTGGAAGCCCGGATGAGGAGGCCTCTTGGAAAACAATCGTCGGTGGATAAGCTGGTTAGTCGTCGCAGTTCTTTGGGCTTGCCCTGCCTTCGGGCAGGTCGCGCATCAGCACCATCCCCCTGAGTCTGCCAGCGAATACATTCGATCCCTGGAAGACCCGGGCCGCGAGGAATGGCAGAAGCCTGAGGAGGTGGTGGAGAAACTGGCGCTGCGGCCCGGGGCCGCAGTGGCCGATATCGGGGCGGGGTCAGGGTACTTCACGGTGCTGATTGCGCGGGCAGTAGGACCAGCGGGGAAGGTGTATGCAGTGGACATCGACCGCGAAATGCTCGACTACATCCAGCGACGAGCGAAACAAGAGCACCTCGAGAATATTCAGACGGTGCTCGCCGAACCCCACGATCCGAAGCTGGCGCCATCCTCAGTCGATCTGATCTTCATTTGCGACACGCTTCACCACATATCCGAGCGCGCAACGTATTACCCGTTGCTTGCCCGAGCCTTGCGGCCCGGCGGGCGGCTGGTGAACGTCGACTTCGAGAAACGCCCGCTTCCCATCGGCCCGCCGCTGGAGATGAAGATCGCGAAGCAAGCGGTGGTGGATGAAGTCAGGCCAGCCGGCTTTCACTTGGTCAAGGACTACGATTTTCTGAAATACCAGTATTTCCTCGTATTCGAACACTAACAGGCAGGCGGGTAGCCCGGTTGGCAGCGAACACCCGCCTTACTCGTCACGCGCCGGCAGGGCGTCCATGCCGTGCCGAACCGCTTCCCGCTCCATCAGGCGCGTCAACTCCAATTTTGTCTCCGCCGCCAGGCGCGATGGTTTGTACGCCGTGATGATCCGCGAAGCCTCCTTTGCGGCGCGCTCCCGCAGCGTTACTTTGCCCTCCTCCGCCCACCGTGCCCGGTTGGCGCGATCGATGACTAGGCCAGGGAACGTAATCTCCTCACGCAGGTGGCGGCGTGTGTGGTCGGCAATGAGCAAGTGCCTCTCGCGCCGCATTTCCTCAAACAGGGGAAGTGCGGGAAAATCTTCGCGCGGTTCGATGCCCCGCAGCAGGCGGTAGGTCATGCGGCAGATTTCGTTGTCGACGACGAGCTTCTCCAGGCTCTGGCAGCTTTCAAAATCCAACATGCCGGGACCGGAGATGCTATTGATTCCTGAAAGTGCCGCCAAGGTCGCACCGATGCCCGACTCGAGGCCTGCCTGGGCGTCCAGTTGCTTCGCGTCGCTCAAAGCAATGTAGCCCTGCGTCGGCATGCCCAGGCGCTTGCCGATTTCGCTGTTGGCGCAGTCGAGCATCATCGTCTCGACGGCGCCCATCGGCGTTGTCTCGAAGCGGACGTCGAAGATAGCCGGCGAGCCGCCGTACAAGATCGGATGGCCGGGGTTCACAAGCTGGCTGATCACTACGCCGCTCAAGTTCTCGGCGGTTTGCTGGATAAGGCTCCCCACAAGCGTGACGGGGGCCATAAATCCGGTCAGCGGCATCGATATCAACTCCACCGGAATCGACCAGCGTGCGCAGTCCACCAAATTCTGGCTGGTCACATCGCTCCACTTGATCGGCGCGGTGGGGCAGCAGGAAAAGATGGTGAGCGGCTTGGCCCGGAGCGCCTGCTCATCCCCCCGCACAGCCAGTTGCAGGTCTTTCATGATCTCGAACGCCTCCACGGTGAAGGCCCCGGTGACCACCGGCTTCTCACCGTAGAGAAGGCTCAGATACAGCCGATAGCTGTCCGAGATGTTGGCGTCAACATCGGCTGGGATGAAGGCCGTGCTTTGCGAAGCGATGTGCTGTAAGCCGCTCGTCAACTTCACGTAGCGGATGTAGTCTTCCGTCGTGGGCTTGCGCAACTCGCCGGTCTGGCCGTCCAGGATGTTGAGCGCCGTCGAGCCGGGCGTGAAGTAAACGCTGTCGCCCTGAAAGTCGTGAGTTTCGTTCCCAAGAACATCGTAGAGCTTGAAGGAGCGGGGCACGGTCAAGAGCGCCAGATCGATGATGTCTCCCGTGAGGCGGACGTTCCACTTGTCGGCGTCCACCTCGGCGCCGTGGTCGGCCAGCAAGTCGAGCAGGGGGCGGTTGTGAATATCCACGCCCAGCTTCGAAAGCAGATCTCGCGCTTCCGCGATGATTCTCTCAATCAACTCGTCTTGCAGCAGTCGGATTGCAGGTCGCATTTGTTTCCTCGTGAAGCTTTCAGCAGTCAGCTATCAGCATTCAGCAAAAACCGCACTCTGGCGCGCTCGCTGAAAGCTGATCGCTGATGGCTGAAAGCTACATCTCGATACTGGCCACTGGTGTCCCATAACGGCCAAACTCACGAACCGCCTCGTACATGGCCAACACGTTTTCAACCGGCACGCGGGCCTGGACGTTGTGGGTCGTATTGAAAACGAAGCCGCCGCCTGCGCCGAAGATCTTCAGCCGCTCCCCAACCTCGGCGCGTACTTCGTCAGGCGATCCGAACGGGAGAGTGCGCTGAGTGTCGACGCCGCCACCCCAAAATGTGAGGCGATCGCCGAACTCTTTCTTCAGTTCGCCGGGAACCATTCCGGCCGCCGAACATTGCACTGGGTTCAGGATGTCGAATCCCGCGTCGATGAAATCCGGTATCAGAGCTCGGACCGAGCCGCAGGAATGGATGAACGATTTCCAGGAAGTATTCCGGTGAATCCAGCCATTCACTTCCCGATGGAACGGCTGGAAGAGGTCTCGGTAGGCCTGAGGTGAAATGAAAGGGCCATTCTGCGTTCCGAAATCCGTTCCGGTCACGAAGACGGCTGTCACCTTGTCGCCCACAACGCCGTAAATTCTCTCCAGATTCCGCAGGCCAATCTCGCACTGGCGCTCGAACACTCGAAATACGTAATCACGACGAGTTTTCGTGCTGATATACCATTCCTCAATGTCGCGGATGCCCTTCGGGTTTTTCAACCACACCGCAGGAACCAGCGCGATATCGCCAAATGCTGTGCCGCCAAAATTGGCGAGTATGGCTTTATCAGTTTCAGAGTGGAGCCGCTCGGCTTCGCGCTTCAAATGCCCGAGCGCAGCGTCAGAAATCGGGCCAAACTCTTCCAGATTGTCTTCCACGTCCAGGTGGTTGTCATCGATAGGCGGCTGGCGCACAATCGCGTCAAAATAGAATCCATCCTTGGGCATGCGTCCACTGGGCGGAGCAGAACGATCGCCCTCCGGATACATCAGGAGGTCGCCGTTCGCGTCCGGCTCGGTGTTGAAGGCCTCGGGGACCAGCACGGGCGTGCCTTCAAACGTGGTCCATGGTTTCCAGCCTTCGTTCCTGAAGCCAAACATGGTGGTGGGTTGACCCAGGCCCACCACATCGACTCCGAGCTGCTCCATCAGGTCAGGCTGGATCTCGCCCAGCATCTGATAGGGCTCTACAACTTTTACGGGAGTCTCGGGTGTGTCCAGTCCAAGTGCCTGGCGGAGGAGGTAAACCGTATCAACTTGCATGCCGGTGACGGCGCTGCCGCCCAAGTCCAGTGGCACGCGATCCGGCTCTTGGTGCCGGAGGGCCAAGCGGACGCGTTCGCGGGAAGTCATCATGGCTCGATCCCTTTTCTTTAATGCAACTGCGCACTTCGCCGGATCAATTTTGGATTTTAGATTTTGGATTAGGGAATCGTGCGCAGTGGTTCTATCTAATCCAAAATCGCAAATCCAAAATCCAAAATAGATCAGTCACGCCCGGGCGACGAGCTGACGGGCGAGCTCGACAGCGGCGACAGCATCTTTGCCATAACCATCGGCGCCGATCGAGTGTGCCCAGGCCTGGGTCACCGGCGCTCCACCCACCAGCACTCTCACCTTTTCGCGCAGACCCGCTGAGGCGAGAGCCTCAATGGCCGCCTTCATGTTCACCATCGTGGTGGTCAGCAGCGCCGAGAGAGCGACGAAGTTTGCCTGCTCGCGCCGCACCGCTTCCACGATTTTCTCCGGCGCCACATCCGCGCCCAGATCCACGATGCGGAAGCCGGCGCTTTCCAGCATCATGGCCACGATGTTCTTGCCGATATCGTGCAGGTCGCCTTTGACCGTGCCGCACACCACGGTGCCCGCGGGCCGCTGCGTCGGATCGCCCACCAGGAGCGGCCGCAGGATATCCGTCGCGCCCCGTGCGGCGCGGGCGGCGATGAGTACTTCCGGGATAAAGAATTCGCACTCGCGCATGCGGCGGCCGACCTCGTCCATGGCCGGAATGATTGCCTCGGGGAAGAAGGCTGCCGGTTTGATGCCCTCACCCAGACCCTTCCCGGTAAGTCGCTTGGCGGCCGGGGCGTCGCCGTTGATGATGGCTTCCTTCAGTTCTTCCAGCGTGCTCATAATTGGTCTCCTTCATGTAGCGGCGGGTTTACCCCGCCATCTGGCGGCGTAAAGCCGCCTCCACCTCAGATTCCTGGTACACGTGAGCGCTTTCCGCGAAGCTCAGTTCTTGAACGAAAGCGTCCTGAAAGCGCGGGTCGGCGCTGAGGCTGACGTGCTCGACGCGGCGCCTCAAATCTTGGTAAGAGCCATCTTCTCCGTCCAAGCGGAAGAGGGCCAGCTTGGCTCCCAACAGAGCCGTGTTGCCCGCCGGTTGAACTCGTTCTGGCGGGTAATGGAGAAGGCCGATGCGATTGGCGCTGGAGCGGTTCACATAGTTGCCGAAGGCCCCTGCCAGATACAGGCGTACCGGTTCAGACCCGCCCCAACGCTCGCGCAGAAGGTGCAGGCCACTGGCAATGGCGGCCTTGGCCAGTTGCAGCTCGCGGACGTCGCCTTGAGTCAACTTCACCGGCGGCCACAGCGCCCATTCGTTACGCGCGTCCGCGAAGCGGCCGGAAAGCGAGATGATTCCCAAATCCAGCCCCGCGGCCGCGGCGTCCACCAGCCCGCTGCCACAAATTCCTTTCGCTTCGATGTTGCCGAGCACGTGGCATTCGAGCCGGCCATCTTCAACTGCCACTTGCGAGATGGCGCCGGCCGAAGCTCGCATCCCCATCGAGATGCGGGCGCCTTCAAAAGCCGGCCCTGCCGCAGTCGAAGCGCACAAGATTCTCTCCCGATTCCCCAGGACGATTTCTCCGTTGGTGCCAAGGTCAATGAGCGCAATAAGGTCTTCACTCTCACCCATCCGCGTCGCCAGCAAGCCGGCCAGAATGTCGCTGCCGACGAAGCCGCCCAAGCATGGCAGAAAGCGCACCGAAACGTTACCCGGGAGTTCCCAGCCCAGTTTTTTGGCGCTGAATACTTCCAGCCCGGCCCGGCTCGGAACGAAAGGATAATGAGAGAGCGGTTCGACATCTGTCCCCGAGAACAAGTGATGCATCACCGTGTTGCCTACCAAGACGATGTCCCGGACCTCTTGGCCCGGCGCGCGTGCGGCGAGCAGAAGTTGGCGCACGAGCGCCCCAATCTGTCGCCGAATGAGGTGCTGAAGTTCCTCCAGGCCGCCCGGGGAGAGAGCGAATTCGACCCGGCTCATGACGTCAGCGCCGTAACGACCCTGGCTGTTCAGCGCCGTCCGCACCGCGAGTACACAACCGCTTTGGAGGTCCAGCAACTGGGCAACTATCGTCGTGGTGCCTACATCCACGGCCACTCCCCAGCCAGTCCGTGGTTCAAAAGCGAAGGGCGTTTCGTCGGCAAGTATGGCGGCGTCCCACTGGCGAAGCTCAATTACCAGATCGCCTTCAACCGAGCACTGGCAGGCGAGCCGCCAGCCGCCCGCCAATTCCTCGGCGGAAAGCTGCTCGCTCTGCGCGGCGTTGACTGGAGCTTCGCCTTCCAGCACTTGAATCCGGCATCCCCGACAACGGCCTTGCCCTCCGCACGGGAATTCCACGCCCTGTTCGAAGAGCGGATCGCGGAGCGGAGTCCCTGCGGGTGCGCGCAACTCTACGCCAGTCGGTCGAAGCGTGATTCGATGCATCATGTTGACGGTGGCACAGGCACTCCTGCCTGTGCCGAAGCCTCATGAGTCCTGTTCATTTTGCACAGCCAAGAGTGGCTGTGCCACAGCGTCCCGCGCGTAGCGCGTCAACGCCCGTAAGTTTTCGTCGGGCGTATCGCGCACAACCTCACAGCCTGCGCCCGCGATGTAGCGAGGACCGGCCTGGCGGTGACAATCCGCGATTGCCTCGTAGACGGACTCCGGCGTGCCTGCCCTCAAGACCCGCACCGGATCGATGTTGCCCAGCAGCACTTGTTGTGGATCCATCTTGCGGCGCGCGGCGTCAAGCGGAGCGAGTGAGTCCAGATCTACAATGTCTGCGCCCACTTGCCCCATGCCCTCCAGGATGTGCCGCGTGTCGCCGCAGATGTGGAGGCGCACGCGCGCGCCCAGCGCATGGATTCTATCCGCCATTTTCTTCTGCCGAGGGAACACCAGGTCGTGGTAGAAGCGCGGGGAGAGAAGAGAAGCTGCCGCGTCTCCGATGCCCACTATGTCCGCTCCAGCTTCGATCTGTGCTTTGGCGAAACCCAGTTCCATCTCCACGACAAAGTTCATGAGCTGCCGCACAAACTCCGGATCGTCATAGAAGTCGAGCATCAGGCGGCTCAAGCCCCGCAGGTCAGCGGACTCCGCGCAGGGCCCTTCGACCCAACCCTCCACCGGCTTGTCCGCCCCTGCCCGCTCCTTCATCAATCGCACCGCCTGAATGCGGTTGGTCATGCGGCCGCCGCCGTGTGGGTCGGGAATCTTGAGATGCGCGAGCGCCGCTTTGTCTTTCAGCAAGGCATTGCCTTCATCAATGGCGGGCGGCTGGTCTGGAAAGAACTTAATGGCTGCGCCCAGGTCCGCGGCCTCGACGCACGGATCGGAAATGACGCTGACGTGGTCTACGCTGAACCTCTCCGCCACACGAATCTGCCCCTCAGCCTGCGCGCCGGATTGGGTGGCGTAATCAAAGTACTTGGCTCCCACCTGGTCGGCGGCGAACATCATGGTAATGGGCATGGCGGGGAGGTGATCGACGGGCTGACCCTCCAGCATGGCAAAGACTCGCTCTCGGCTGTTCATGGTGTCGCCTTCTCCGCGGCGATGATTCCCGAGTTATAGTGCGCGGTGATTTTCCACCCTGGGGGCACGATGAGGAACTCACGCTCACCCCAAACGCCGTCCACCAGGCGCTGAATCAGCCCCAGATCGCCTTTTACCTTCTCGAACTTCCAGCCCCGCGCTCGCGCCTTTTCGCGGGCCAGCCCCTCAAAGCTGGAATCTGGCTCCATGCCCATCTCGATGAACGTGATCTGGCTGTAATTCTTGGTGAGATTTCCAAGTTCATCCCACAGATACTGGGCGTTGTCCTCGCCGTAACGTGCCACCAGTTCTTCGAAGCTCTGATCGATGCCGAGCTTTTTCCCGAGTGCGAGCTGGCTCAATCCTCCGTTGCTCTCGCCGCGCTCTATCCAGCCGGTGGTCTCATAGAACACGCCGGGGTTGGTCTGGAAGTAGTCAAGATAGCGTTCTTTGCTTCCCAGAAACAGCGTGATGCAATCGTGGGCTCGCGGCACTACCAAACGGACCTGCCGGGCTGTCAATCCGACCAGCCCGTTGTTGCACAGCCCGTAGCCCATGAGCACCCCGTCGTAGCCAGAGTCCACACGATCGACGGCTGCCTGCAACCGCTCCAACATCCCTTCGCTACCGATGTCGTGGAGGCCCTTGGTGAGGAATTCGACGTCAACGACATTCGGTGATCGCGACACCGCGGCGCAGAACTCGCGGTAGAAAATCTCGCAACTCAACAGCTTCAGGCGCATGGAATCTTCCTCGAGTCCCGACTAAGGACGCCAGCCAGTGCACGGATGAACGCGGGCGTAGTGCCGCAGCACCCTCCAATAAACGTGGCGCCAGCCTCGGCCAAGGCGGCTGCGGCCTGCGCGAACTCGTCGGGCGTTGTGGTGTAAACCGTCCGATCTCCCGCGAGCTGCGGCGCGCCGGCGTTGGGCTTGAGCCAGATGGGCCGGCTAGTCGCTGAGGCCAGTCGCTCGTAGACCGGGAGATAATGTTCGACGCTCTGCCCGCAGTTCGCGCCGATGACGTCCGCACCCGCTTCCATGAGCGCCCTTGCCGCCTCCTCGGCCGTAGTCCCCATCATCGTTTGGGTCTTGGTTTTGCCCGAATCGAACGCCATGCAGGCGACCACAGGCAGGCCGGTGGCGCGCGCCGCGGCGACCGCCAGTCTCGCTTCGTCGAGGTCGCTCATAGTTTCGATCACAAGCGCGTCAGCGCCCGACGTTGCCAGAGCGTCAGCCTGTTCGACGAATGCCTCTTGCAGTTCGGCCCTAGTCACCTCGCCTAACCCGAGCAGCTTGCCGCTGGGTCCGATGGAAGCGAACACCGAGGCCCGTCCGTTGGCTGCCCGGAGCGAGATCTCAACTCCGGCTTGGTTGATCTCCCGCACTCGGTGGGCAACGCGGTAACGTTCCAGAGCGATTCGGTTAGCGCCAAATGTGTTGGTCAAAATCGCCCGGCTGCCGGCTTCCACGTAGGCGCGCCCAATTTCGAGCACGCGGTCGGGGAACTCCAGATTCCACACGTCAGGGCACTCTCCGGCGCCGAGGCCCCGGGCGATGAGCTCAGTGCCCCAGGCTCCATCAGTGAGCACGGGCCGTTCGGCGACCAAGCGCTCAATCAAAGCATGGCGCGGTTTTTCAGACTGCCATTGGACCGGCAAGGCCGACCCTCCGCATGAAATCCGATCGATTGACTCAGATCAGGTAGACGAATGTCTGTGTCCTTCGTCACGCTGGGGCGTGGAGTTCTTGCGGTGTGCTAGAAATTGTTGCTCGCCTTGACTGCCCCTTCCTTCACATCCGCCTCGACTTGATAAGGCGACCGAACTCCGTGCAGTTCGTTGCCGACAAGGTAGATGTCGCGGCTCTTGGCGCCCTTCACTTTGAGGTAGACATTCGACCCTGGCCGAGCCTTTGAGTTACAGACGGTGGCGCTTTCCACCTGATCGAGCACCACGGCAGGGATATCCGTCTGAGGCTTGGCGGGCGCGCCGGCAAAACCCTCCAGCCTCAATCCATTCACATCCTGAAAGTAAAGTGCGCTTTGCCATTTGGCCGACTCGGGTTTCTCCCAGGTCACTTCAACGTCCTTTAATTTCAGGTCGCGCGCGTAGCGAAACTGCATGGCGTTCACTGACCGGTCGTAGGCGGCGGAAGGGTCAGTCGAGAGGAAGAGCCTGATGTTTTCCAGGCTGATGTTTTCGAGCCAGTTGTCGCGATGCCCCGAAATGAGGCACGAGCCTTTTCCATGCGCGATGACGTTTCGAATGATGACGTTTCGGATTGACCCGGCGGGCGGCTCACCGGGTTGCGGAGGCTTGCCCTGGCTTTCGCTCCGGCGCTGGATAGTGAAATAAAGGGGATCGCCGTTGCCCCACCAGAACCAGTCGTAGCGCTGGCAGAGGATCACCAGGTTGGATAAGACGACGTTTTCCACGGTGCCGCCGTCGTAGACCATGAAGGCGATGCCGCGATTGGAGCCCGTAATCACAGAGTTGTCCACAGTCACGTTGCGGACCGCGTTCATGTTGCCGTCGCAGAATTTCAGCGCGCTCGAGGCCGACGATAGCCGGCAATTCGAAATGGTGATGTTCTCGCAGGGCAGTGCCGGCCCGTACCAGTTCATCGAGTAGAACACAATGGCGTCATCCCCGGTCTCGATGGTGCTGTTGCTGATGCGCACGTCCTTGCAGCCGTCGGGGTCGATGCCGTCGGCCCACACGGCGTACTTCTGGTCGCTGTAGATATAAATGCCGTCGATGGTCAGCCGCTCGCACCCGTAAGGATTAATAGTCCAACTGGGCGAATGCAGAAACTTGAGGTCGAGGATTTTCACGTCTTTCGACCGCAGCAACTGCACCAGGTGCGGGTACATGGTCTGATGGGGATACCCTTTCGGAAAAGAACGCATCAGCGGCTTGCCCAGGGACTGCGCCAGGAGCTGGTTGTCACGAATGAAGAAATCCTCGAGATCGTTCTCTCGCCAGATGTATTCGGCCTGGCCGTCCACCGTGCCTCGGCCTTCGATGGAAATGTTCTCCAAGTCTTCACCATAAAGCAGCGCCGGTTTGTCGAAAACGGCAGGATCCTGGGACGCGAAGAGAATCGCCCCCGCATCAATCTCAAACCTGACGTGGCTGCGCAGGTGCAGCGTCCCAGACGTGTACTCGCCCGGAGGCAGGTAGACTTTGCCTCCGCCGGCTTTGGCGCAGGCCTCGATGGCATTTTGAATTGCCGGCTGGGCGTTATCGGATTTCTTCCCCGTCGCTCCGTAGTCCTTCACATTGAAGATTGCGGCGCCGGCCTCAGCGCGCAAAAGGCCCGCGGGAAACAGAACGAGCAGGGCTAGAAACGGCAAACCAATTCTCTTACGGGATTGCTGTCGCATATTCTTTCTCTCCACGTTGATCATCTACCGCGGCAGCTTCTTTTCGCCAGTGATCTCGAATCGCAGCTCGAGGCCGCCGGCTCCCTCAGCTTTCTGCCGGCCACCCACGAAGACCTCGTAAGTGCCGGGCAGCACCGCATGTTCACCTTCTTCTGTCACCAAGCTCAGATCGCGCGGTGTGAGAGTGAAGGTGACGTGGCGCGTCTCGCCGGGCGCCAGATGAACTCGCTCGAATGCTTTGAGGGCGCGGACCAAGTGCTCCGGCGCGTTCTCAGTTTTTTCCAGATAAAGTTCAGCCACTTCATCGCCGGCGATCTGCGATGCGTTCCGAACATCCACCTCGACTGCGAGGGGTTGCCCGGCCCCAAAGCGTGAAGCAGAGAGTTTGAGATTGCTATAAGCAAATTGCGAATAACTCAGTCCATAACCAAATCCGTAGAGCGGCGTTCCCCGGAAATACCGGTAGGTGCGGTTCTTCATGGAGTAATCGTCGAAGGGGGGAAGTTGGTCGAGCGACGCGTAAAAGGTGACGGGCAGTCGGCCCGCAGGATTGTTAACCCCCGCCAGGGTCTCGGCAATGGCTGTGCCGCCTTCCTCGCCCGGATACCAGGCTTCGAGGATCGCAGCCGCGTGCTGCTCAGCCCAGTTCACTGCCAGCGCGCTGCCATTCATCAAGACCACGACGAGGGGTTTTCCGGTCGTAGCCAAGGCTTCCAACAGCTCCTGCTGCACGCGCGGCAAGCCGATGTCCGTTCGATCGCCGCCGCTGAACCCCGCCAGCTTCACGGGCATCTCCTCGCCCTCCAGCGACGGTGAAAGCCCGACGAAGGCGATCGTCACCTCCGACCCCTTTGCTGCCTCGACCGCCTCGTCGCGCAGCACAGCCGCCGGAGCCTGCCAGGTAAGATCAATGCCGGCAGTTCCCGTTGTGTGAAAGTAATCCAGACGGATCGGGTGCGGTTGGGCATCGCTGAAGGCCACCGGCGCCTCCATCACAGCGCCGCGCTCGCCCGTCCTCTGGCCACCGCTTTCGACCAGCAGCTTCCCATCCAGGTAAAGTCGGAAACCTTCCTGGTTTTCGCAGGCGTAGCAGTAGTTCGCGCGGACACCCAGCTTGTATTCGCCAGGGGCGGGCGGGGTGAAGGTACCGCTCCAACGCACCGAGTAGTTGTTGCGCTGAAGTCCCTGGACGGGAACAACCTTGTCCCAATTGAAATTGACGTTCCGGTCGGTGCGCGTGAAGACAGGCGTGCCGCTCAGATCCGGCGAGCTGAAGTACTCGCCGGTAAGTCCGTCGCCGGAACCACGGGCAGGATGAAGCGCGGTATGCTCGATCGGCATCGCGAAACCCTCCACCAGCGTCGAGCCCTGCGCATAAATCACCTTGGCCGAAGAAAACCGTTTTTCAATTCCTTCAAGTGGATAGACCGGCGAAGGCAGTGGTCCGTTGTAGTTGCCCTGCAGGGACTGGACGAGCTCCGCGGTGGGGCCGACCACGGCGATGCGCGCGATGCCGGCTTCCAGTGGAAGCGTGTGACCCTGGTTCTTCAGCAGCACGATGGATTCCCGTGCCGCGCGCAGAGAGAGTTGCCGATGCTCGGGCGAGTTGACCTCACTGGCGGGAATCTGCCCGTAGGAGAAACTGGAAGGCGGATCGAACATCCCGAGCTTGAACCGCGCCCGGAAAAGGCGGCGCAAGGCGTTGTCAAGATCGGCTTCCTTGATCAGGCCCTGATGAACCGCGTCAATGAGAGATGGGAACGCCTGCCCCGCCTTATACCCGCATTCCAGATCGGTGCCGGCTTTCAAGGCCGCGGCTGCCGCGTGTGGCATGTCCGCAGAGTAGTGGTGCCCGTTGAATACATCGGCCACGGCAGCGCAGTCGCTGACGACGTAGCCGTCGAACTTCCACGCGTCGCGCAGATGATCGCTCAGCAGCATCGTGCTGGCGCAGGCAGGCGCGCCATCAATCGCGTTGTAGGCGCACATCACAGACTGGGCGTGCGCCTCGGTCACGGTAGCCCGAAAGGCGGGCAGGTAGGTGTCCTCCAGATCGTGCGGCGAGACGTCTACATTGAAGCCGTGCCGCAGCGCCTCCGGGCCGCTGTGCACAGCGTAGTGCTTCGGAGTTGAGACCACCCGGAAATACTTCGGATCGCTTCCCTGCATGCCGCTGACGAAGGCCACGCCCATGCGGCTGGTCAGGAACGGGTCTTCGCCATAGGTCTCCTGGCCCCGCCCCCAGCGGGGGTCGCGAAAGATGTTGATGTTGGGCGCCCAGAAAGTAAGCCCGAAGAACGCTTCGTGCTGGTCATGGCGCGTGGCTTCGTTGTACTTGGCGCGCGCCTCGGTCGAGACCGTCTCGCCCATCTGGTGGACAAGGTCAGTGTCCCAGGTGGCCGCCATCCCGATCACCTGAGGGAAATTCGTCGCGTAGCCGGCAAAGGCGACACCATGCAGGCCCTCGTTCCACCAGTCGTACTTCGGAACGCCGAGGCGCGGGATGGCCACTGCGTGGTCTCGCATCTGCGAGACTTTCTCTTCCAGAGTCATGCGCGAGATCAGGTCATCCACGCGGCGCTCAATCGGCAACGCCGGGTCACGATAGGGCGGCACGGCCTCTTGGGCATGAAAGGACTGCAAGCCTGCGGTCGCCATGAGAGCGGCAAACAGAAATTGGATAAATGCCTTAACAGGAAATCTGAATTTTGTAACCTTCACGGATCCTCCCAGGCGGCCGCGTTGAACTTCTCGAATGGCGCGAACTGTTCGGATATCGATATCACAAGTCGGGCCTCGAAGCTATTTCAAAACCCGCCCTCGGCGGAATCCGCAATCCCGAAGGCAGGATGCTCCGCAATCCCAAATCCGCCATGGCCCCTCTCTTGCCCTCGCGATCTCGGCGCTGCATTCGAGTTTCGATCCTCTGGTCATTCCCGCGCCCTGTCCCGACAGGGTCTCGGGAAAAGCGGGAATCCAGAGGGCAAGTTTTCGAGTTTCCAGTGTCCCTCCTTCTCGAATCGGGAGTAGTGATGTCGCGCTCCATTCATATTCCTTCAAAATCAGGCCTTTTTTCTTCTCAAATCACTAGAAATAAAGGTTTTAACATCGATGGGTTCGTTCTGCCTCGAGATGAATTATATTAAAGATTCCAAATGACTTAACCTCAATGGGTTCGTTTGGGTTCGTTCTTTCGCACAATGCGCTGGCGTAGCCGTGTCCTGAATCGGGAATAGAAGCGATATCCGCGAAATTCATCGTGCTGATTCTAAAAGACATTACGGCTTCGTTCGCAGTCCAGAGTCCAGCGAGCTTCCGTCGCAGGCAGGCTCTCGCTGAATGCCGACGGCCGGCCACTGGTTTTGCGACTCGTCACTCGTCACTTTTCGCTCGTCACTGTCCTTTGGCCCAGGCAGCGGCAGGTTATCTCGCCAAACTTGATGACTTCTCGCAGCACCCCCGAGGTGACTACCTCCATGCGGGAAAGCCGCCTGGTCCGATACGACCACACTATTACCACAATTTAGAATGCTCGGTCAAGTATTTTTATTCGGCGACGGAAGGTACGTCTTCAAGTCCCTGGCCCGAACCCACCAATCGTGGAAGAAAAAACGCGCAGTCACGTCTAATGAGGTGAAGTGGATTTGGTTCAGGGCGTCAAGACTCTACAGGCTGTGGACGATTCTCGCGGCACCGGCGTTTGTTGATCGCTCCTGTGTTCCGGTGCGGGGGAAAGCGGGGTTTGCCGAGTTTCTGGCCGCACGGTTCCGGTCGGTATGGCTCGCACTCCTGACCGGGGCAAGGCGGTCCAGAGTGGCGCGGAGGGGGTCCGATCACACCTTCCCCCTCCGCGGCTTTTGTCTTGAGATGGGATTCGCCAGAAAGGAATTGCCGGCGGGCGTTCAGAGGTACGCCCCGCCCAACAGCGGGCGGCGTGCCCGCGCTGAGCACGCTAGCGCTCGTGAGCTTGCCTGAGGTTCGTCACATCCGGCGGTGACGGCCATCACTGCAACTTGACCTGTGATTGTGGGACGAATTAGTCATAGGTGTCGGCATCTCGCTGACTTCTTATCGCAACGTTTGAAAAGGTCGTTCCGGCCGTGAGACTCGGCAAGCAGCATCTTTGTCTCGCCATATTGTTGTTGGTTTTCGGCGTGGCAACGCGCGAGGCCCCCGAAATCCTGAATCTGGCCGACGACTGGACAAACGACGGGACGGCGGTGAGTTATGGCGATCCGCTCCCCAAGCTGACTCGACGTCCGACATTGCGACTGGAAAGACTCCAAGTGCTCACGTCCCTGCCGGTCGCTTCGCTGAAAGTGAAGAAGCGCGACTCCCTCCGTCCGATCTGCGTTTCCACCCAGGAAACGGGAAAAGATCTTCTGCATTTCCTCTCTGTTCTAAGAGCCTAGCAAGTGCGGTCCGGTGCCCGGACTCGCTCGACACCGAGTGTTGGGGTAACCGTCGCCAACCGTTCACACCCATGGCTTCGGCTGCGGCGCCGGCTCTTCGACGAACAACCGCAGCGACATTTACAGGCAAACTCAATCGAATTCGAAAGTACAAGTCAAGCTAAAGGAGACCCTATGAGATGCGTTGCCAAGATCGCGGGAGCGCTCACAGCACTGCTTCTCGCTCTGGGCGCGCTGGCCTGGGCCGATATCGTTCTGGGGATCATGATCATCTGGGCTGTGGCCCACTACTCATCCTAGGAGCGCGCGTGCGCGGGTGTGGTTCTTCCGACCCGCGGCCACCCGGCTCAAATCGCAGACGGCAGAAAGGAGACCGAAGTATGAGCGAGCAAAATCGAGGTGGCGTAGGAGTATCCAAAAAAGTTCACGTTTGGAGAATGATTACAGCTCAGGCGTCGAAATTCGTGGTCGGCGGATTGGCTCTTCTGTTTCTTGCATCCAATGGCCGGACAATGGCCCAGGGTCAGCCGGGCAACCCGAACGCGACCGGCGCGCAAACCCCACACCAGGTGCTGGACGGCACGGCCACGCTCGTCGGCCCGTTCAATCCGAATCAAATGCTGCGTCTGGCGCTTGGTTTACAGCCGCCTCATCTGGCGGAGGAAGAGCAGTTCCTGCGCGACCTCCAAACCAAGGGTTCGCCGTTGTTTCACCAGTTCCTCACGCCGGAGGAGTGGGACGCACGCTTCGCGCCTTCTGTCCAGGACGAGCAAGCCGTCGTGGACTGGGCGCAGGCCCAAGGATTGACAGTGACGAAGCGCTATCCCAACCGCCTGCTAGTGGATGTGGAAGCCAATGTGGCCACCATCCAGAAGGCGTTCCAGATATCCATCAACAATTACCAGTTCGGATCCAAAACGTACTTTTCCAACGATCGGGATCCGGTGATTCCCGAGAGTCTGACCAGCATCCTTCATTCGGTTGCAGGCCTGAATAACATTCAGGTATTGCACCCCGCCCACCGCGGTGCGGTGGAGCACGAGTCGCCAATCTATGTGCCCGGTCCAGTCGTCGCCATGGGCGAATCGAGGAGTGCCAACGGCGATATCACCAAGCTGCCGGCCGCCGGGGCTAGTTCTCAAGGGTTCGGTTTGATACCCAACATCACGAACGGCGCCTACGACCCCACGGACATCTACAGCTCCCAAGCTTACGATTTCACCGCGCTCTACAATCAGGGTCATTGCTGCAACCCCCTGAATAATGACAACTCGTCGCCGCCGGAGGCATCGATTGCCATTGCCACGGCTTATTCTCTGAACGGCAATGACATCGTTGGATTCCACAACCAGTACCCATACCTCGCTTATAATTACCAGGAGGTATACATCGATAGCGGGGGACAAAAACCTCCAGTCGATGATCCGGAAACGACCATGGACGTGGAATGGTCCACCGCCATGGCGAACAGCTTCGGAGCTGCGACCAACACCGCCAAGGTTTACGTCTACGAGGGCGTGGACAATCATTGGGGAACCTTCCACGACGTCTATAACCAGATTTTGACGGACGACCTCGCCCGGGTGTTCAGCACCAGTTGGGGCTGCCAAGAGCTCTGGTGCGCGTCCCAGGCCTGGATGGACAGCTATCATGCCATCTTCAACAACATGGTTGGTGTGGGCTGGACACTGGTGGCCGCCTCTGGCGACCAGGGGGCATCGGCGGGCTGCGACTGGTACCACCCTTCTACCTCCGTGCAGTATCCCGCCTCAGACCCCAATATAGTTGGCGCCGGCGGCACCACTCTGTCGCTCTCCAGCGGTCCAGTGTACGTCTCCGAGGTCGGCTGGAGCGGCGGACCGGAGGGCTGTGGGTACAACGATGGCGGCAGCACCGGCGGATTCAGCCAGTATTACAATGTTCCGGACTTTCAGTCCGGCATGGGATTCAGCAGACGTGCTGTCCCCGACATTGCGCTCAGTGCCGACTGGTACAGTAAGCCTCAGAACATCTACTATGGCGGCTCTCTTCAGGGGAACGGAGGCACGAGTATCGTTGCTCCTGAAATGGCCGGCTTCTTTGCGCAGGAAAACGCCTACCTCGTCTACCTCGGGAGTATCTGTGGCAACGGGGCGCAGCCCTGCGCTCCGATGGGCAACGCCAACTACTTCTTGTATGACATCGGAAAAAACGGAGCTGCCCACTACCCCTATTACGACATCACGTCGGGCTGTAACAGCAACGACATCACCACCCTATATGGTCTGAAGTTTTACTGTGCGGGGCCAGGCTACGACCAAGTCACCGGCTGGGGTTCCATGAACGCGCTCCAGCTCGCCTGGGGCATCAATCTCTGGCACGTGCCGGGCTACACAACTCCCGTAATCACGTTCACGGGGCCAGCGACGAACCACTGGTACAACACCGACCAGCTTGTAAGATGGACCATTACTACCCCCTCGGGGAACGGCGCTCCGTCCGATGGGCTGGCCGGATACAGCCGGGCTTGGGATTCTGACCCCGGCGGCGACCCCTATAGCGAACCTCATCCGGGTACGGGCAATTCCTTTTACAGTGGTCCGGGGATTGTGGGTCTCCCTTACGGCTGCATCGACTTCTCGGGCTCGTGCAGTGGAACCATCGCCGTCGGTCAGGGTCTGCACACCGTCCACGTGCGGGCTTGGGGCAACGAGGGCGAGGGGTCCAGCGATGTGACGTACGGCCCGCTCGGCTACGACACGACCCCGCCGCAGACCACGGCCAGCTTGAGCGGCACTAAGATCAGCGGCACGACGTACAAGAGCCCGGTGACGGTCACGCTCACGGCGACTGACCCTGGTGCTCCCACCACTGGAAGCGGTATCGCGAGCACCGTCTACCAGGTCAACAGCGAAGGCCTGAAGAACTACGTCGGGCCGTTTACGGTGTCTTATCCCGGAAGCTTCACGGTCACCTTCCATAGTATCGACAATGCGGGCAACGTGGAGACTGACAAATCGACGAGCTTCACGATCAAAGCGTTGCTGAGCCTGTCGCCGGGGGCCCTCGCCTTCGGCAACCAAGTCCTGAACACGACGAGTGCAGCGAAGACCATCACGCTGACCAACCTTTACGGCTCCGCGGCAATCCCGATCAACTCCATCACTCCCAGCGGCGACTTTGCCATACCGACCAACAACTGTGGGGCCAGCTTGGCCAAGGGGGGCAAGTGTACCTTCACGGTCACTTTCACTCCCTCGGTCGTGGGCAGCATTGCGGGCAAGGTCACGGTGAGTTACGTCGGCGAGGGCACGCCGGCGCTGTTGGGCTTGAACGGTACGGGCCTTGCGCCCACCTCGCTATCTCCCACCAGCCTGGCCTTTGGCGCGATCGCGGTGGGCACCACTAGCGCGTCGAAGGCGGTGACGCTGACCAACAACGAGAGTACAGCTCTCAACATCAGCCTTGCGGCCAGCGACGACTACTCAATTTCCAGCACAACCTGTGGAGCGACGCTGGCGGCCAACACGAGCTGCACTATCAACGTCACCTTCAGCCCGAAGCAGAATGGCGCCACGAACGGCGCGGTGACGGTTACCTACAATGCCGAGCTCAGCCCACAAATCGTGGCTCTCTCGGGCAGCGGCACGGGCGCAAAGGCCTCGCCCCTTACCTTCACGCCCGGATCGCTGTCGTTCAAAAACGTGGCCGTGGGCGCGAGCGCGAATGCGACGGTGACGGTGAAGAACAGCAGCGCGTCCACGGTGACCATCCTCGGGCTTACGGGGAGCGGGGATTATTCCGCGACGGGCTGCCTCGTCGCTCTGAAATCGAAGGCTACGTGCGTGATGACGGTGACCTTTACCCCCTCGACTACAGGGATGACCAGGGGTTCGGTGGCGATTGCCAACGACAGCAGTTTGACTCCGGAGATCTATAACGTTTCCGGGACGGCTATACTGCCCTTCACCCTCTCGCCAACCAGCTTGACGTTTGCTTCGCAGGCGGTGGGGACACTCAGTGCTACACAGACGGTGACGATGAGCAACAACCTCAACATGCCGGTACAGATCGCCTATGGGGCCAGCGGTGAATTTATCGCCACCGCCAGTGGCTACTTTCCTTGTGGCGCGGTTCTGCCGGCGCTTTCCACCTGCACCTTTAGCGTGACCTTCGCACCGACACAGACGGGCAGCATTAGCGGAGTGACGACTGTTGTCTACTCCGGCAACTTCAGCCCGCAGGAGGTGAAACTAACCGGCACTGGAAACTAACCTCTTCGCTGCTCGAAAGTAATCGGGCTGCCATGCCACGGCCGGGGCGCTGACGTCCGCGGCCATCGGAAGTGGCACGTATCTATCGGTGCCGAGTTCACGGCTGCTGCGAAACCGAATGCACCGCGTTCACGCGGGAAGGGAGCAGGTTGTAGATCGTAAGCGGGAGATGGGGAGAGGACAGCCCGCATGCTACGTGCCACCCACAGCCTTCTAACGGTGGTTGACGCACGGTGGAGGCGCCCACACATGCCCATTTTTCGTAAGTACTGAAATCCGCCGCTGGGCAAAGGGAGTCTTCAAGGCATAAAGCCTATGGTTCACGTCTAGGAGCAGGACTGCAAGTCCGACGAGCTTCGCCGGATTGCGCCAGCAGGAGAGCTGTGACTCTCGCCGTAGGGGGTCTGGCAATCCCCGTAGGGTAATAAGACGAGCGCCCGAGACACATCGACCAGCAGAAACCCCCAGCGCAACAAAACCACCATCAGAAGAAGGCTCGCCGCCAACAGGGCATGAAATTCTCGAATGCACTTGCGAATGATTGCCCTGTATACCTCCATCAATCCCTCTAATTCCACGACGGTTTGCGCGGGGACGGAGCATTATTGTAGTTGAGTCAAAGTCGATTTGGTTTGTCAACGCGTCCTGCGCTCCGCTATACTTCGCTCAACCCAGCCCTCGAAGACAGAGGGAAATCGTTGAGGGAATTCTCATGAGAAAAATTCGGACTCTGAATCTATTGGCGCTCGTGGTTCTTTGTTTCTCTTCAACCTTCCTGAGCCAACGCCTGATTGGGGCCGAACCGGCAAAGAAGATCGAGGTCAATTGGGAGAAAGTCGAGCGTGTTTCTCAGACAACTCCCACCCTGCAAGTGGTGGTGAACCCGCCCTTGCGGCGAGGATCGACAATTCACGACCCCGTATTCACTGCCTTGCGCAATCTGGAATGCGACTACGTGCGCTACGTGCCCTGGCTGCCTTATCCGCGATTAGCTGTGGCGGAACTGGAGCCTCCACATGACAACAAATCCTCCTGGGATTTCTCGCTCATCGATCCAATGACCGAGGACTTCCTGAACGCCACCGCCGCTCAAGGTCACTCCGTCATCCTGAATTTCAGCACCATTCCGCAGTGGATGTTCAGAACTGAGAAGCCAGTTACTTATCCTTCCGATCCCGACCAGGTCTTTTGGGATTACACGCAAGGGACGGAGCTGCGCGACCCAAGCATGAGGGAATTGAGCTACTACTATGCTCGACTGGTGAGCTGGTACACGCGAGGCGGGTTTGTCGATGAATTCGGGAAGCGGCACGACTCCGGGCACCATTTCAAGGTCGATTACTGGGAAGTTTGGAACGAAGTTGATTTCGAGCACTCCATGACGCCCGAGCAGTACACCGCGCGCTACGACGCCGTCGTGGAGGCCATCCGCGCCGTGGCGCCGGAAATGAAGTTTGTAGGGTTGGCGCTGGCTGCGCCGTCGAAAGCGCCCCGGTTCTTTGAATATTTCCTGGACCCCAAGCATCACAAGCCCGGCATTCCTCTCGACATGATTTCCTACCATTTCTATGCCACGCCAGGGCCGGACCAGACCCCGGAGGTGCAGCAATTCACTTTCTTCGAACAGGCGGACCATTTCCTTGACGTGGTCCGGTTTATCGAATCCATTCGCCAGCGACTTTCGCCTCACACGCGCACCACGATCGATGAGATCGGCTCAATCGATGCCGACGACGGGGCGCAGGGCGAACCCGGCCACGTGACCCAGCCGATTCCGAACTCTTATTGGAACCTCTCCGGCGCCATGTATGCCTATCTCTTCGCGGAACTCGCCCGGCAGGGAATCGACGTGGCCGGGGAGTCGCAGCTTGTCGGCTATCCCACACAATTCCCCAGCGTCTCGATGGTGGACTGGAACACCGGCCAGCCGAACGCCCGCTATTGGGTGCTGAAGCTGATTCACGACAATTTCGGCCTCGGTGATAAGCTCGTGGTCACCAGGAATTCCACGCCCTTCGTCTATGCGCAGGCCTTCCTCACGCGCGATGGCCGCCGCAAAATCCTGCTCATCAACCAACGCGACCGCATGGCTGAGTTTTCCTTGCCCGGAGCCACGGGCGCGCAGGAGCAGTACGTGGACCAAACGACGGCGTTCCAGCCGCCGGCCACGGCGCAGTTGAGTGGAGACACGATCACGCTGCGCGGCCTCGGGGTGGCGGTGGTGACGCTGCCGAGGTGAGAAGGCAGAAGGCAGAAGGCAGAAGGCAGAGCTACCTTCGCAGACGTTTTTGTTACCTACTCGTTACTGCCCAATGCCTGCTCTTCTTGTCTTCACGGCGCACTGCCCTTTGCTTTCTGCCTTCCGGTTTCACAGCAGCGCGCTCCATTTACTTTCCTTCAGCGGTCTTCTTCAGCCGAAGGGCCGCGGTCAGCCCGGCTCCTAGGTGACAGATTTGACGTGGGTTACGAGCCGGCGCGGATCTGCGGCGAAAAATCCATTGTCGATGTGATGGTAATCACAGCGTGAAAACCGGCTTGCCGCTTATCCTTGCAATCGGAGGCGAAAAAATGGCAACGCAGACTTTAACTGATGTCCCGGAGCTGGCGAGCCCAGCTTCCAGCAGAAAGCACGTCACCATCGACGGCAACGAGGCAGCGGCCTCGGTGGCGTATAAGGTTAGTGAGGTAGCGGCGATTTACCCCATCACGCCGTCGTCCCCCATGGGTGAACTGGCCGATGAATGGTCCAGCCAAGGCAAACCCAACATCTGGGGCAGCGTGCCGCGTGTCATCGAGATGCAGAGCGAGGGTGGCGCCGCCGGCGTCTTGCACGGAGTGTTGCAGACCGGGTCGCTCGCGACCACCTTCACGTCCTCGCAGGGCCTCCTGCTGATGATTCCGAACATGTTCAAGATTGCGGGGGAGCTCACCGCGACCGTCATCCACATTGCCGCCCGCACCATCGCCACGCACGCGCTCTCGATCTTTGGCGACCACAGCGACGTGATGGCAGCGCGCGCCACCGGCTTCGCGCAGCTCGCCTCCTCCTCGGTTCAAGAGGTCCAAGACATGGCGTTGATCGCGCACGCCTCCTCGCTTGCCGCGCGCGTACCCTTCATTCACTTCTTTGACGGCTTCCGCACCTCGCACGAAGTAGCGAAGGTCGAGGAACTCTCCGCCGACCAAATTCGCGCCATGATCAGTGACGAGTTGGTCCACGCGCATCGGGCGCGGGCTCTCTCGCCGGAGCATCCGGTACTGCGGGGCAGCGCCCAGAACCCTGATGTGTTTTTCCAGGCGCGCGAAGCGATCAATCCCTATTACCTGGCTTGCCCGACGATCGTCGAGAACACGATGGACAAATTCGCCGAGGTCACCGGCCGCCGCTATCATCTTTTTGACTATGTGGGCGCGCCGAACGCCGAACGCGTGATCGTCCTCATGGGTTCCGGGTGCGAACCGGTCCAGGAGGCGGTCGAATATCTGGTGAAACAAGGCGAGAAAGTCGGCGTCCTCAAAGTGCATCTTTATCGGCCGTTCTCCATCGAACACTTCATCAACGCGTTACCGCCCACCGCCAAGACCCTGGCGGCGCTCGATCGCACCAAGGAGCCCGGAGCACCGGGCGAACCGCTTTATCTCGATCTCGTCACCGCCATTAACGAAGGCGCCGTCAGCGGTCGCGGCAAAGGTCGATTCCGTGAGCTGCCTCGCGTGATTGGCGGACGTTACGGTCTCTCCTGCAAAGAATTTACCCCGGCCATGGTGAAAAGTGTTTTCGACGAAATGTCGCTGCGACACCCGAGAAATCACTTCACGGTCGGCATTCAGGATGACGTGACGCACACCAGCCTGGACTATGACCCGAAGTTTTCCACCGAAGACCCGGACGCGGTGCGCGCCGTCTTCTACGGCCTCGGCGCGGATGGCACGGTCAGCGCCAACAAGAACTCCATCAAGATCATTGGCGAAGAGACGGAAAACTACGTTCAAGGCTACTTTGTTTACGACTCGAAGAAGTCCGGCGCCGTGACGGTTTCCCACCTGCGATTCGGGCCCCGGCCCATTCACTCCACGTATTTAATCAGCCAGGCGAGCTTTGTGGCTTGTCACCAGTTCGTCTTCTTGGAGCACTACGACATGCTGAAGGCCGCGCAGCCGGGCGCGGTGTTTCTGCTCAATGCGCCCTACGGCGCCGATGAAATTTGGGACCACCTGCCGCGCACCGCCCAAGCGCACATCATCCGCAAGCATCTGCGGGTCTTTGTAATTGACGCTGCCAAAGTAGCGCGCGACGTCGGCATGGGCGGGCGGATCAACACCATCATGCAGACCTGCTTCTTCGCCATCAGCGGCGTGTTGCCGCGGGAAGAGGCGATCGCCGCCATCAAGCGCTCGATTCAGAAGACCTATGGCCGGCGGGGCGAATCGGTGGTTCAGAAGAATATAGCCGCTGTCGATCAAACCCTCGATCGACTGGCGGAGGTGAAGGTTCCGAATGAAGTCACCAGCACGTTTGACCTTCGCCCGCCGGTGGCCGCCGAAGCGCCGGATTTTGTTCGCAACGTGACCGCGATGATCATCGCCGGAGAAGGTGATTCCTTGCCCGTAAGCGCCATGCCCCCCGACGGGACTTTCCCCACCGCAACGTCGCAGTGGGAAAAGCGGGACATTGCGCCGGATATTCCGGTGTGGGACGAGCCGCTGTGCATTCAGTGCGGGAAATGCGTTTTGGTTTGCCCGCACTCCGCCATTCGCGCCAAAGTTTACGACCCCGCCCGGCTCGCCGGTGCGCCGCCCACGTTCAAGTCGGACGCAGCACGCTGGAAGGACATGAAGCAATTCCGATACTCGCTGCAAGTGGCCCCCGAGGACTGCACGGGCTGCACCCTTTGCGTCGACGCTTGCCCGGTAACCAGCAAGACGGATCCCAATCACAAGGCGCTGAACATGGCGCCGCAACCGCCCCTCCGCGAGCAGGAGAAAACGAACTGGAAATTCTTCCTGCAACTGCCCGGGCCGGACGGCATGAAGCTCAGCCGCGGCCTGGTGAAAGACGTCCAACTGCTCCAGCCGCTGTTTGAATTCTCGGGCGCGTGCTCGGGATGCGGCGAGACGCCCTACATTAAGCTGGTCACCCAACTCTTCGGCGACCGCACACTCATCGCCAACGCCACAGGTTGCTCCTCGATTTATGGCGGCAATTTGCCGACGACGCCTTACACCGTCGATGCCGCCGGCCGCGGTCCGGCGTGGTCGAATTCCCTATTCGAGGATAATGCCGAATTCGGAATGGGTATGCGCGTGGCTCTCGACCATCAAGCTCACTACGCAAAACAACTGCTGGAAGAACTGGCTCCCGCGATCGGCGAGGAACTGGTCAAGAAAATCCTCGAATCCAATCAGGGCACGCAAGAAGAGATCCTGGCGCAACGCGAACGCGTGCGACTGGTCAAAGAAAAAATCCTCGGCCTGGATAACCGCGAAGCACGCGACTTGGCGAGCGTTGCTGACGCGCTGGTGAAGAAGAGCGTTTGGATCGTGGGCGGGGACGGCTGGGCCTACGACATCGGCTACGGCGGCCTCGACCACGTGCTGGCCTCGGGCGCGGACGTGAACATCCTGGTGCTCGATACCGAAGTCTACTCCAATACCGGCGGGCAAATGTCGAAGTCGACGCCGCGCGGCGCCGTCGCCAAATTCGCCGCCGGAGGCAAGCCCACCGCCAAGAAAGATCTGGCGATGATGGCCATGGTTTACGGCACCGCCTACGTGGCGCGCGTCGCCATGGGCGGCAACGACTCTCACACGCTCAAGGCGATTCTCGAGGCCGAAGCCTTCCCCGGCCCATCGCTCATCATTGCTTACGGACACTGCATCGCTCACGGCTACGAGATGGACGCGGGTTTGGAGCATCAGAAGGCGGCGGTGCAATCCGGCTACTGGCCGCTGTTCCGCTACAATCCGAGCCTGGTGAAAGAAGGCAAGAATCCGTTGCAGCTCGACTCGCGTCCTCCCTCGATCCCGCTCGAGCAATACATGTACGGAGAGAATCGCTTCAAGCAGCTTGCCGACCGCGAGCCGGAACGGGCGGCGGAGCTTCTACAGCTCGCTAAGGAGGACGTCCTGGGCCGCTGGAAGCTCTACGAAAACTGGGCGAAAATGACCGTTGATGGGAAGGAAGCTGGAAGCTAGAAGTGTAGAGGCGGCTTTACGCCGCCATCACACCGCATGTCAAATGGCAAATGGGAAATTTGAAATGGCAGATGGCAGGAGCTGAACGAACTCTCTTCCTAAATCTGCCATTTACCATTTCCCATGCCCCATTTTTCAGATCTTCTTAGGAGACACTCATGGGAACCACCTCGAAACCTGGAATCAAGGGCGAAACCTTACGTCATGGCGTAAGGCCGCTCGATGTCTTCTTCGCGCCACAATCGGTGGCCGTGATTGGAGCCACCGAGACGGCAGGAACCGTGGGAAGGACGCTCTTGTGGAATCTCATACGCACGCCGTTTGGAGGCACGGTTTATCCGATCAACCCCAAGCGCAAAGGCGTTCTGGGCATCAAGGCGTACCCGAGCGTGCTCGATGTTCCCGAAAAAGTCGACTTGGCGGTCCTGGCGATTCCGGCCTCGGCGATACCCGCCGCCATTCACCAATGTGGCGAAAAGGGCGTGCCTGCCGCTGTCATCATTTCGGCCGGGTTCAAGGAGATTGGACCGGCCGGCGTTGAGCTGGAACGCCAGGTGCTCGTTGAGGCGCAGGAGTCGGGCATGAGGATCATCGGTCCGAACTGCCTGGGCGTGATGTGCCCGCGCACCGGCCTGAACGCGACGTTTGCCAGCGCCATGGCGCGGCCGGGAGGCGTCGGATTCGTCAGCCAGAGCGGCGCCCTGTGCACGGCCGTGCTCGATTGGAGCTTGGGGGAAAATGTTGGCTTCAGCGCCTTCGTTTCCATCGGCTCAATGCTCGACGTGAACTGGGGTGATCTGATCGACTATCTGGGCGATGACCCCCACACGCGCAGCATCGTCATCTACATGGAATCGATCGGCGACGCCCGCTCGTTTCTCTCCGCGGCCCGTGAGGTGGCGCTCGCCAAGCCCATTATTGTTCTCAAAGCCGGCCGGACCGAAGCCGCCGCCAAAGCTGCCGCCTCTCACACCGGGGCGCTGGCCGGCAGCGACGACGTCCTCGACGCTGCCTTCCGCCGCTGCGGCGTGCTGCGGGTGAACACCATTGGCAACTTGTTCGCCATGGCGGACATCCTCGGCAAGCAGCCTCGCCCCAAGGGCCCGCGCCTGACCGTCTTGACCAATGCCGGCGGTCCTGGCGTGCTCGCGGCTGACGCGCTGATTGTGAGCGGTGGGGAGCTCGCGGAACTCTCGAGCGACACGATGGCCCAATTGAACCAGTTGTTGCCCGCCGCCTGGAGTCACAATAACCCCATTGATATCCTGGGCGACGCTCCGCCCGAGCGCTACGCGAAAGCGGTGGAGATTGTGGCTAAAGATCCGGGGAGCGACGGCCTGCTGGTTGTCCTCACACCTCAGGGAATGACCGATCCCACCCAGACCGCCGAACATTTGAGGCCTTACGCCAAGCTCGACGGCAAGCCGGTGCTGGCAAGCTGGATGGGCGGGCCTGAGGTGGCGGCGGGCACCGCCATCTTGAGCCGCGCCAACATTCCTGTCTTTCCCTATCCGGATGCCGCAGCTCGCGCCTTTCACTACATGTGGGAGTACAGCTACAACCTGAAGGGCATCTATGAGACGCCCTCGGCGGCCGCAGCGCCGGAAGATATTCCGCCCGACCGCGCGTCTGCCGAGAAGATTATCCAGAAGGCCCGAGGGCAGGGGCGAGTGAATCTCACTGAGCTCGAGTCCAAGCAGATGCTCTCCGCTTACCATATTCCCACGGTCGAGACTCGCGTTGCCACCTCGGCGGAGCAGGCCGTGGAACTGGCGCGCGAGGTCGGCTATCCCGTGGTGCTGAAGCTCCACTCGGAAACCATCCTTCACAAGACCGACGTGAACGGCGTGCAATTGAACCTCCGCGATGCCGACGGTGTTCGCGGAGCCTATGGCGCCATCGAAAGCTCGGTGAACGAGAAGGCCGGTCCCGGCCACTTCCTCGGCGTTACGGTGCAGCCGATGATTCGCACTACCGGCTACGAGATCATTCTGGGCAGCAGTCTCGACCCGCAATTTGGCCCGGTGCTGCTCTTCGGATCGGGTGGGCAACTGGTGGAAGTTTACAAGGACCACGCTCTGGCTCTGCCGCCCCTCAACACCACCCTGGCGCGGCGCATGATCGAGCAGACCCGCATCTACACGGCGCTGACAGGCGTTCGCGGCCGCAAAGCGATTGATCTCGAGGCGCTGGAGCAATTGATGGTGCGGTTCAGCCAGTTGGTGGTGGAGCAGCCCTGGATCAAGGAGATTGATATCAATCCGCTGCTCGTTTCTCCCGACCAATTCATCGCGCTCGACGCCCGCATGGTGATGCACGACCTGAGCCTGAAGGCGGAAGAATTACCCAAGCTTGCCATTCGGCCTTACCCTATCCAGTACGTCACGCCTTGGGCACTGAAAGATGGCACCCCGGCGATGGTCCGGCCCATTCGCCCCGAAGATGAGCCGCTGATGGTGAGTTTTCACCAGCGGCTCTCCGAGCGTACTGTCTATTTCCGGTATTTCGGCACGCTGCAATTGAGCCAGCGCATTACACACGAGCGCCTGACCAGAATCTGCTTTAACGATTACGACCGCCAGATGGCCCTAGTGGTGGACCTTAAAGACCCGAAGACGGGAGAGCACGAAATTCTGGGGGTCGGCCGCATTACTAAACTTCACACCGCGCCCGTGGCCGAGTTCGCCATTATGGTCGCCGACCGCTACCAGCGGCAAGGCGTAGGCGGGGAACTGATGCGGCGGCTCTTGCAAGTGGCGCGAGACGAGAAGATCCAGCGCTTGGTTGGATACATGCTCACCGAGAACTTCGAGATGCAGCGCCTCTGCCAAAAACTCGGCTTCGAACTCGATCGGTCGAAAGATGATCCGGCTGTACGGGCAACGCTGGATTTGTGATTTTGGATTTTGGATTGGCGATCCAAGATCGCTTCTCCCACCGCTTGCGGGCATGTAGAATCAAAAGCAGGAGATTCCATGACCGTTAAAGTGGTCGTACGAAAGGGCGAGGACGGTTATTTTGTGGCGAGCTGTCCGTCCCTGAAAAGCTGCTGGTCCCAAGGCAAAACCCGCAAGAAAGCGCTGCGGAACATCCGTGAGGCGATTGCGCTTTACCTAGAGCCCAACCCTGGAATGCAGTGCCGAGGCTTGCCTCGGCCCACTTGACGGGTCGACCCAAGGGTCGGCCCTACGCTCAGGCTGGTAATCTAAATGGAAGCACTCACACACCCGGTCGCGGGCACGGTTGCACCGGAATTTGAGTTGGTGGATTCACTGGGAGTGCCGCGACAGCTCTCCGAGTTGGTCTCCAAGGGAACGTTGGTGCTCCTCTTTTATCGCGGTCATTGGTGACCCTTCTGCGTTCGCCAGTTGGCGGACTATCGAGACCAACATGAGCAAATGCGTGCCGCGGGCGCAGAGGCGGTGGCCGTATCGGTCGACCCACCGGAAAAAAGCGAATTCCTGCGTCGCCAGCTACGCCTGCCATTCACTATTCTGTGCGACATAGAGCGCCGCGTTGTTCGCGAGTGGAACATCTACAATCCTTTCGAAAAGGGCGGCATCGCGAAGCCGGCGGTCTTTATCGTTGGTCCTGATCGTGTGGTGCAGCTTGCATCGGTGGACAGCGTGGTCACGCGCGTCCCCGCATCCGAAATCGTTCGCATCCTACGTAGTACCGCGGCAGAAGCGCGCCCCCCTCGCCGCAAACGCTATGTCCCAACGCCGTCGGACTTCTTTCGCGGTCTTCGCAACGCCATTCGGCTCGGAGTGCGTTCTGGCAAGTAGGCACCCCAGCTTAGCCTCAGCCGCATAGGTAAAACGGTATGCCTTGGCCACCGGCTCAATTTCCCGTTCAACCGCCTATTGAAACCTCTCGGGCACAAGAATCTACACTTCAGCGCAATTTTGTCAGGATTCGCGGTATTGAGGTATTGCTCTGTAAGTACGAATGTGCTAACGTATCCCGAGAGGTCGGAGACCATGGCCGCTGGGAAAATTAGGGCTGGAGTCAAGCGAAGGGCAAGTCGCGGGACGCCGGTTGATAGGGGCGTGTACCGTGGCAAGCAGGCGAGAACCGGCAACTCCCTGGCGTTGCGCTTCGAGCGGGCACTGTTCCACAGCCATCCCGAATTCAACGGCGACGTTGAGGCTCACATCATTGGACCCGGACGAATGCTGGTGATTGCCGAACCCCGGCGGAGAAGGAAACAGGCTGAAGAAGATCCTGCGCTCGCGACGTTCATGAGCTTTCTGGCGGCAGATATGCAACGCTCGCCGGAGCGCATCAAGCCCCTTGACGCGGCGTTAGTAAAGCGCGTGAGCGCTCTGGTAAAAGGAGTGAGCACGTCGGACGACGAGGACCTTGGCGACGAGGCGTTGCTGTAAATGGAAGTCAACGGCTGGCGGCTGTTCCAGTACCCGCTGTTCGAGGCCCAGTTGACAAAGTTGGCCGAAGCCGTGGAGAAGCTCACCACGACAATGCCGGGGACTCATAAAGATCATCCCAAGACTAAGCTGCTCGCCACGATTCATCGCTACATGATGGAAATTATTCCCCGCAACCCCGGTGCTCCGGAATTTCGGCAAGGCGACGCCTTGGGTCCTGACAATCGGCACTGGTTTCGCGCCAAGTTTCATCAACGCTACCGCCTATTCTTTCGGTTTTCCACAATCGACAAAGTGATCGTATACGCCTGGGTCAACGACGAATCGAGTCTACGAAAGGCTGGTTCCAAGACTGATCCTTATGCGGTTTTCAAGTCGATGCTGCGGGCGGGCAGCCCACCTTATTCCCTTGAGGATCTCCTGAAGTCCTCCAAAGAACTTAAGGAGGAGCCAAGCGCCGGGAAAAGGACCCATGGCCACACATGATCAGTTCGTTTTCCCACTCCCCGTTTGTCACAAGTCTCAGGCGGGGAAATCTACGCTTCAGGGCATTTTTGTTGACGCGGGAATAAACTATGGTGTAACGTGGCAGGAGTGGAAGAAACAGAGGTCCATCGTCTGTGTCATCGGTTGCGCGTAGGCCCTCTCGGCGCGCTGTTCGTGCGATCAGTACGCGCCGATATAGCCCGACACGCGACTCAAGTTATGCCCTCTCAGAGCACTTGAATGCGTAATCGCCCGGTATCGCTGAACTGCATAAAACTGCATGAAACTGTACACGTCGTCGCAAAACTGGCGGTACCCCTATCGAAAAAATGGGGAACGAACCCAAGAAGCGCTTTAGAATCAACAAAAGTGTCTGGAACGAACCCGAGAAATGGACGACTTTGGCGAAAAACGAACCCAAGAAGCCCTTTAGAATCAGTCAGGGCTGGGTTCGAACCCTCGAGTTTGGGGAACGAACCCAAGGGCCGGGAGCTGCGGCAGGTGGCCGTTAACGAGTCGAGAGAATGACGGCCGAGGAGTTGAGGTCGGGGTGATTTTCGAAATTCGCAGACTTTCTCGAAACCCATTTCGCGCCGCGATCGGGCTTACACCGTTAGCTGCTCTCGTGCTGCTTTTATGGCCGGCTCGATCGATGCGCAGCGACAATTTCGTTTTCTACTCGCCTAACGCGGCTCATGTGGTGCCTGTGCAGACCATCGGCCAAACAAGCTACCTGCCGCTTCTTCAGCTCCTTAACGCCGTGGGCAGAGTCAAAGGAATAACCGCGGCTCGTGATTCGCTCAAGGTTTGGTTTGAAGACACCGAACTGGAGCTTCACGACAAGGAGAAAAGGATTCGAATACAAAAGTTCAAGCTCAACCTGTCCGATCCCGTGCGGGTGGAGAATGGTCAGTGGGAGGTCCCGGTCAGCTTTTTGGAGACCGCGCTGCCCCGGATAGTGCACCAGACCATCATCCACCGCGTCGGGACTTTGCGTGTTTTCATCGGCGACGTTAAGCCCATCTCTTTCACCGTCCGGCTGGAACCGGTGGCGAATGGTGCGCGCTTGACCTTACAGTTCACGGACAAGGTGGGCATTCGCACTGTTTCGAGCAACGGCAAGTGGGTGGTGTTCCTGGGAGACAAGCCGGTGCAGCCGCTCGAGCCGAAGTTCTCTTTCCAAGACCCTTACGTGAGCAGCATTCAATTCGACGATCAGGACGCAATCCCTAAGCTGATCGTGACGCCGGCAGCCGATGGATTGAACTTTTATGCCAAGGTCGGAGAAGAGGGCAAGACCCTCCAGGCCGATCTCTTGAAGCCGGCTCCGGTGGTGGCGCAGCAGCCCGCGCAGATGCCCGCTAATCCAGCGGCCCCGTCGGCAACTGCGCCGCCGGTCTCGGGCCCCGGTTCGCCGCAGGCGGCTCCGACCGCGGCCGAGCAGGCTGGTCCCGCAATTGTGCTCGACGCCGGCCACGGCGGGGAGGACACCGGCGCCCGCGGGACGAACGGAATCTTGGAGAAGGACGTCAGTGCCCAGCTCGTCGCGCGCGTCCGTTCCACCCTGCTGGCCTCCAGGAAGTACCGCGTCGTCCTCACCCGCCTGGGTGACGTGAACCCCAGCCTTGACCAGCGAGGCGCGACCGCCAATCAGTCGCGCGCCCTGGTATTCTTCACCTTCCACGCCGGGAACCTGGGCGTCCGCGCTCCTCGCGTCGTGGTATACAGTTACCAGCCGGCTTCGGGGGCTCCTGCCGCGCCAGAGACGGAGTCGAGAATCGCATTCATCCCCTGGGACACGGTCCAGCTTAATCAGTTGTCGCTGAGTCAGCGGCTCGCTCAAGTGGCGCAGGCAGAGCTGGCGAAAATCCCGGGATTGACGGTGGGGCCCCCCGCCACGGCGCCCATTCGCGTTCTGCGCAGCGTGAACGCCCCGGCGGTGGCGGTGGAAGTGGGCAGCCTCGCAGGGGACGTGGACTCGAGCGCGCTCACCAGCCTGAGCTTTCAAGAGGAATTTGCGAACGCCATCGTTCGCGCCATCGACACGTTTCAAGGAGGGCGATCGTAAGTTATGACGGCGCGCGCCCGCTGGGTGATGCTCGGTGTTCTGTTGATTGGCCTCGCAGCAGGGTTTGTGTACTTGCGCATTCTCACGCGCCGCGTCAAGCTGGAAGCTCCCCAACACGGCGAAGAGGGCGCGCGCACTCAGTTGCGCGCCGCCGCGTTGCAGTCCTCAGGGCCAACGAAGAACATCACCCTATACTTTCCCTCGGACGATGAAGGAGTTCTGCTGCCGGAGACGCGGCAGATCGCTTGGGCTTCCAATGACACGGATCGAATCCACCAAGTGCTGCTCGCCCTCATCGAAGGCTCATATCGGGGACTGCGCCGGCCGCTGCCGCCTTCGACTGAGCTGCGGGCCGCCTTCCTGACGCCGGAGGGGACGCTCTATGTGGACTTCTCCAGCAGCGCGCTGGCCCTGTTCGAGCCTGGCATCCAAAGCGAGACTCTGGCGGTTTATTCGATTGTGAATTCGCTGGCCGAAAATGTCCCGGCAGTGAAGAAAGTGAGAGTGCTCATTCAAGGTCAGGAGGTGGAGACCCTGAATGGACACGCGGACCTGGGCGGGGATTACGTGCCAGACCCGACGCGAAACAAAAGTGGATAGAGGAGCGGCCTTAATTATAAATTCAAAATTATAAATTATGAGAGCATAATTCATAATTTAGAATTCATAATTCTGCACTCTTTCTCCTCGCTCCTGTTTTACGGTGAAGCAATGAACACACCTAAACGCATCAGCGGAGTGCTTTATTCCGGGGGCAAGATGGTTCGGCGAGACGAGCGCGCCGCGGAAGTGATGCGCTCGGTCGAGATCGCTCCCAACGTCATCTCGAGCGCGGAGGGCTCCGCGCTCATTCGATTGGGGGAGACGCAGGTGATTTGTACCGCTTCCATCGAAGACGGCGTGCCACCGTTCATGAAAGGGGCCAACAAAGGGTGGATTACGAGTGAGTACGCGATGATTCCTCGCGCCACCGTAAGTCGCACTCCCCGAGAGGCGACGCGCGGGCGGCAGGGCGGCCGCACCATGGAAATCCAGCGGTTGATCGGGCGATCGCTGCGCGCGGTCACCGACCTTGCGGCTGTCGGCGAGCGCACGGTGTGGATTGATTGCGATGTAATTCGCGCCGACGGCGGGACCCGCACCGCCTCCATCACCGGGTCCCTGGTGGCGCTCGGGCTCGCGTTTCAGAAGCTCGTTGAGCAGCAGGTTCTGCGCCGCGTGCCTGTGACCGATTACGTTGCCGCCATCAGCGTGGGCCGGGTGGGTGGAGAGATCCTGCTCGATCTCGACTACAGCGAAGATTCGACTGCCGAAGTGGATATGAACGTCGTCATGACCGGATCGCACCGGCTCGTCGAGGTGCAGGCCACGGCTGAGGGCGCGCCCTTCAGTCAGGATGACCTCAACAAGCTGATTGAGGTCGCGCTTCCGGGAATCGATCAACTGCTGACTGTCCAGCGGTCGATTCTTCGCCTGGATCTGCCGACAAAGTGAGTCAGGCACTCAGTGAGTCAGTTAGTCAGTATTTCAGTCGGTCCGCATTTCAGTTTTTGGTTGACTGAGATACTGATGTACTGACGCACCGACAAACTTAGATTTGATTCTCTATTTCGCTTCAACAAATGCCGGCAAGCTCCGGGAATTCCAAGAGGCTGCGGCAGCGAGCTGCGTAACGGTTGAAGCTCTGCCGGGCATCGCGGAATTGCCGGAGTGCATTGAAGATGGCGCGACCTTTGATGAGAACGCCCGCATGAAGGCGCTCCATTACAGCCGGTTGACGAGCGGCCTCGTGTTTGCCGACGATTCCGGGCTCTCGGTGGACGCGCTGGGCGGCGCGCCGGGCGTTTACTCGGCGCGCTTCGCGGGTGAACAAGCAACCTACAAGGACAACAATGAGAAACTCCTGCGCGAACTGGGGGGCGCTCGGAATCGCGCCGCGCATTTCGTTTGCGTGATCGCTCTCGCCGAGGGCGGCCGGATTCTCGTTACGGTCGAAGGCCGGGCCGACGGACTGATTCTCGAGGCAGCGCGAGGGCAGGGGGGTTTCGGCTACGATCCGCTCTTCTTCTTTCCCCCGCTGGGCGAGACGTTTGCCGAACTCGATTCGAAGGCCAAGTTTGGAGTTTCGCACCGCGGCAATGCGTTTCGCAAGCTGCTGGATTACCTGATTCGCGGCTGAGCTGGGCCGCGGCTGCCGGCACTTTTTTCGTGCTATATTGGCTGTCTTCGTTCGCTCGAAGCATCTGCGTGAGGAGTGGCGCGCTTGACCGACGCAAAGAAAAAGGAAACTGCGGCCGGCGAAGACAACCGCCGCCAGTACGTCAACTTCGCCTTTTACAAAGTTGATCCGGCGTGGCGCCGCCTGCCGGTCGAGGAGCGCGAACGCGGCAAGCGCAAGTTCATCGACGTGGTGAAAACTTTCGAGCCGGAGATGATCGTGATCGCTTATTCGCTTATTGGAATTCGCGGCGACTGCGATTTCATGCTCTGGCGCATCGGCCACAACCTCGCCGAGTTCCAGGAGATGACGGCGAAGTTGCTGGCGACCGGCCTTGGCAACTACTTGACCACGCCCTATTCCTACGTGGCCATGACCAAGCGCTCCATCTACGTGCGCGACCACAAGCATCCGGACCAGGAGGGCACCCGCCTGCGGCTGACTCCGGGAAGATTCAAGTACCTTTTCGTCTATCCTTTTGTCAAAACCCGCGCCTGGTATCGGCTCACTCAACACGCTCGCCAGGGCATGATGAACGAGCACATCGAGATCGGCCACAAGTACCCCACCGTCCGCTTGAACACGACTTATTCCTTCGGCCTCGATGATCAGGAATTCGTGGTGGCGTTTGAGTCCGATAAGCCGGAGGATTTTCTCGATCTGGTGATGGAGCTGCGCTCGGCCGAAACCAGCAATTACACCGAGCGCGATACGCCCATCTTTACCTGCGTGCATCATGAGCTGAACAAGGTGCTCAATCTGTTGGGAGGGTAGTGAAATTCAGAATTCAAAATTAGAAATTAAAGACAAAATTAGAGATGCGAGCCGAGACCGTGCCGCACTGCATTCATAATTCTTGAATTTTTAATTTTGACTTTTTACTTTTGAATTCGCAATGGCTGCCACAAAAAAGAAAGTTGTGAGCCGAACCAAGCCGAAAGGCGATTACACTTCGCCCGCTCGCTTGAATAAAATCATTGCCGCGTTGGACCAGCTTTTCCCGCGCGCGGAGTGCGCGCTGAAACACGCGAACCCTTTCCAACTTCTCGTGGCCACCATTCTCTCGGCGCAATGCACGGACGAGCGCGTGAATAAGGTGACTCCGGAATTGTTCAGGAAATATCCCACGGCGCAGGATTTGGCCGCTCTGAAACCAGAGGTCCTCGAGAACGAAATCCGCTCCACGGGTTTTTTCCGCAACAAAGCCAAGAGCATCATCGGCGCGTCGAAGGCGATTGTGGGCGAGTTTGGCGGGCACGTCCCCAAGACGATGGAGCAGATGCTTACTTTGCCCGGCGTCGCGCGGAAGACCGCGAACGTGGTGCTCGGCACGGGCTACGGCCTGTCCACCGGCGTGGTCGTGGACACTCACGTTTTCCGGATCGCGCACCGGTTGAAACTCTCGAAACAAAAGACGCCGGAAAAAGTTGAGCTGGATTTGATGAGGCTCGTCCCGCAGGACCGCTGGATTACCTTCGGGCATCAGGTGATCTGGTTCGGAAGGAAAATCTGCAAGGCGCGAAAGCCGGTTTGCGCTCAGTGTCCCATCGAAACGATCTGCGACAGCCCGGACAAGACGATCTGAGCGAATTATAAATTCAAAATTATAAATTATTGCTTAGTCAGGGCAGTCGTCGGGAGCAAATGTGACCCGATTGCCCGCGTCCGGATAATTTATAATTTTGAATTTTGAATTTGCTCCCGCTCCGCCAGTTTGCGCGCCAGTTCCGGCGGCGGGACGAAAGTTACTTTTTCTTCGACCATCTCGACCTCTTCGACTTCACTCGCGCCGAGATCCTTGAAGTGCGCGACAACCTCCTGGACGAGGTGCTCGGGGGCAGAAGCGCCAGCCGTCACGCCGACGCATTCGACTCCCTCGAGCCATGCGGGATCGATTTCGGTGACATCGTCTATCAGATACGCGGGCGCTCCGGCGCTCTCCGCGACTTCTTTCAGCCGCTTGGAATTCGAGCTGTTGTCTGAGCCCAAAACCAACACCAAATCTGTGTCTTTGGCGAGCGCCTTGATCGCCGTCTGGCGATTCTGTGTGGCGTAACAGATATCGTCACTCGACGGGGCGACGATCTTCGGGAAGCGGCTCTTCAACGCGTCGAGAATGCCTTTGGTATCGTCAACACCCAATGTGGTCTGAGTCGTGACCGCCACGCGGTCAGGATCGGAAACCTGAATGCTCTCCGCTTGCTCCACGCTTTCGATCACGCGGATGTTCTGAGGGGCTTCGCCCTTGGTGCCGACCACCTCTTCATGGTCTTCGTGTCCAACCAGGATGATCGAGCGGCCTTCGTGTGCGAACCGAACGGCCTCCTGATGAACCTTAGTCACGAGTGGACACGTGGCGTCGATCACCGTCAGGCGCTTTGCCGCTGCTAGTGCCCTCACTTCCGGAGCCACGCCGTGAGCGCTGAAGATCACCACCGCGCCGTCCGGCACGGAGTCAATCTCGTCAACGAAAGTCACACCCTTGGCCGCAAGCGCTTGGATCACGTGCTTGTTGTGTACGATTTCCTTGCGCACGTAGATGGGCTCTTCGTAGAGAGTAAGCGCCATCTCCACCACACCGATGGCTCGCTCTACGCCGGCGCAGAATCCTCGCGGCTTGGCGAGCAAGACCCTTTTCAGTTCCTTAGCGCTCATTTTGACGGAATCCTAGTGCCCATCAGACATGCTAGCAGAACCGGGAAACCGCGTCAAAACTCCGCCCCCATTTGATTTGTGACACTGATGGACAGAATGTTCTTGCCAGCGTTAGGATATGTCCTCAAGAGAGCTTAGACGTCCGCAGCAAAGGAGATTCGCGCATGCCCGTTTTTCTGGGAGTCTATGCCGCCTCGGGCGGCCAGCATCCGTATTTGTTTGCGACGATCTTATTTCTGGTCGGCGCGATTCTCTTCATTGTTGGATTTCGCACTTACCGTGAATATCGGCTCATAGCCGACACTCCGATGATTCCCATCCGTAGTGCCCCCATGGGATTGGTCCACGTCCACGGAACAACCACGGGCGACGACCGATTGACAAGTCCATTGACCGGAGTCCCTTGCTACTACTATCGGGTGCAGGTGGAGAAACGAGTAAAGAAAGGCGACAAGGAGGAATGGGAATCTGTTCACACCGATATGGCGGAATGCAAGTTTTACCTCAAGGATGTGACTGGAAAGGTTTTGGTGAATCCTCACAGTGCGGAATATGAACTGCCGCACTGTTTCCGCGCTGAGATCGGGCCACGCTCGAGCCGCTCGCGTTTCGTTGACGCCTCGCTCGGCGTGCCGGGACCGACAGAGCAAGAGCTGCGTGCTTACCTGACCGGCGATTTCAATCGGGCGCGTGAAGCCTTGAAGGCTGTGCCCATTCCGGGAGCGAAAATCCTGGACACGGCCCTGGCAGTCGGCGCGAAGATGCAGTCGCTGGGAGTGTCAGTCAGCGCTGGCGGTGTCAGCATCGGTTTTGGTGCCGATCAGAGTTATCGCTTCGCTGAAACATGTTTGCCGGCTGACCGCGACTGCAATGTGTTGGGAACGTGCGCCGAGAATCCGAGACCCATCGACGAACACGACCGCAATATGATCCTGAAAGGCGAAAACGAAAAAACTCTGCTGATCACCACAAAGTCCGAAAAACAAATTGAGAAGAGCCTGCGGCGGCGGGCGTTCGCCTTGATCGTGATTGGAGCAGGCCTGATGGTAGGCGGCGCCGCACTCGCGCTGCACACCGCAGGTATGCTCTGAGCAGGCAGGCCTGGTTCAGAATGTCACGCGCACACCGACTTGGGCTGCGAAAGGAATGCCGACCGTCGTTCCCGGACCGAAGAAATCACCCAGCGCGCCTGAAGGCACCAGCAGTTGTTTGGGGTTTGTGATCGGCGTCGTCTGGCTGCAATCGGCGTTCAGACAGAATGCAGTCGCATTAAAGAGATTGTTCACAGGTGTGGGCAAAGCGGAGATGTCCGTGACGTAGTTGGCGCCGGGATTGCTGCGGTTGAAGAGGTTGAAGAATTCGATGAAAGGCATCACCGACCAGTGCTCGTGGAAATTGAACGGCCGCGCGACGCGCAGATCGACCTGGATGTAGGGAGTGCAGCGGAGCTGATCGAGTGTGGTCTGAACTCCGTTGATCACGGCGCGATCGTCGAGCGGATCGCCGAAACCGTTCACGTCCACTGGGGTGGTCAGGGTGATGGGCCGCGCGCTCTCCGCCTGCGAGAGCAAGGATAGTTCAAACCCGCCTGGAGTGTGGAAGACTCCCGCCACCACCAACCGGTGCGTGACATCCTCCCCGGAGGGCCCGAAATTGCCCGGACCAAAAGCATTCAGCGGGTCGCACACGCCGTCCACGTAATCGAAGAGTTCGCCCAGCACGCACCCCCAGGTCTTGGCCTTGGAGAGCGTGTAGTTGATGATCAGGTTGGCTCGCCGCGAGACGTTCCCCTGCAAGTGTACTGACATGCCGTCGTACCGCGATCGGTTGTCGCTGCGGAAGAGGGTGAGGTTCGGGACGCTGGCCGACTGGTCGGCGAGGTCGGAGGGGAACAAGGGTGAAAATAGGGTATAGCCCGCCTGGTATTGATACCGGGCGAAGGAGTGGACTCCTTGCTCGTGGGTATATTCTGCGCTCAGCATCCAATTGGAGCTGAACGCGTGCTCGACGCCGCCGGTCGCGTGCACGGCGTATGGAGTTCGGTAACGCCCATCAATCAGCGCCCCGTCACTGCCGCCGGGCAGGCATCCGGGATCGCCCGGATTGGCGCAAGGCGCCGGCGCCTCGTTCACCGCCTGGAGGGCAGTCACCCAACCGTTCTGGGCGAGGTCGTTGTAAAAGAGGCCAAAGCCGGCCCGTAGCACCGTTTTATGACTCTCCCCCGGCGAATAAACCACGCCCAGCCGCGGCGCGATGGCCCCACGGTAATCGGTCGGCGCAACGTTATTCAGATGGATTTGCAATGCTTGGAGCGTGAGGAACGCCGGGTTCTCTGCCTGAGTGCGGCCCGAGGCGGTGAAAAGTCCAAATGAGGTGTCGTAGCGCACACCGAAGTTCACGGTAAGGCGTGACGTCGCCCGCCAGGAATCCTCGGCGTAAAGCCCCAGGCGCTGCACGTTCTGCGAGAAGCTGCCGTTGCCGGCGGGCGTCGAAGTGCAGGTCGTGCCGGGCGTAACCGCAAGCGTGGACGTGGGAGTACAAGCCAGGTCGACGGAGAACTGCGCGGCATTGCCTGCATAGTCTGTCGGGTCTAAGGCGAAGACGGTCAGGTTCTCGGCCGTGGCGGCGAGCGCCCCGCTCAACACCGGCTCGTGGATAAAGTCAACTCCGAAGCGCACGGCCTGCCGGCCGGTGGCGTGACTGACGTCGTAACGCGCCTGGTATTTCTCCTGGTTGCGCAAAACGGGGAAGGCGGTAATGGGAGTCACAAACTGGTTATCCCCGAAAGTCTCGAAGCCCGAGATGGTGCTGGAGGTGGCGCTGAAGGGGAAGGCCAGCGCGAATCCCAGATTGTCGCTGCGCGCCTCGGTGTGATGCAGGTAGCTGGAGCCCAGGACGAGCGATCCCAGCCAGGTGGGGCTGAAGATGAACTGATTGCTGAGCACGGTATTGAAGTAATTGGAGTGCGAGGTCGCGCCCGTGGAGGGCAGTGCGCCCTGCTGCACCAGGTCGTTATGCGTGAGGTAGCTATCGGCCGAAGTACGAAAGAACCACTGCGAGCGCGACGATTGCGACCAGTCCAGGCGCGTGGAGGGCAGCGTATCGCGGAAGGGGACGGGGATACTGGTGGGCACCGCGATTGAGTTTACCCCGGGAATCAGCCCCTGCGCCGCCAGCGAAGCCAGCGCGCTGAATTGTGCCTGGTTCGCCGGGCTGTAAGCAATGCTGGCGTCTTCGTGAACGTACTCGAGGGAGGAGAAAAACCAGAACTTGCTTTTCTGGAGGGGCCCGCCGAGGGTTCCGACGTAATTCTGCCGGGAGAAAGGCTGCTTGGGATTGGGTGCCGGATTATCGATGGGGAAACGCGCATTGAGCGCAGCCGCCCGTTCGTAGAAAGCCGCATTGCCGTGCCACTGGTCAGTTCCGCGCTTGGTAGTGATGACCACCGCACCGGCGGTGGCGCGGCCGGTGTCCGCGTTCTCCTGCGCCGTGCTCACCGCGAATTCCTCGATGGCATCGGGCGAGAAGCTCTGCAGGAAGCCGCCGATGTAGTCGTCCGAGTTGTCGGCACCATCCACCGAAAGCTGGTCGTTCAGCCCCGAGCTGCCGCCGAATGAAACCGCAGTGATCCGCGCCTTGGTGGGGTCCGAAGGCTCAACCGGCTCAGTGCCGGGGACGAGATAAGCGATGTTGGCAAAACTTCGGGCCGCCAAGGGGATAGTTGCGAGGTCTTGCCGCGATACCGCGCCCTCATGGACGGAGCTGGTGATATCAATCGGCTGCGTACTGATCGAAGAAGCTCGCCCTTGAACGTCGACCGTCTGCTTCAAGCCTGCCGGCGCCAGCGTTACGGTGACGGTGCGCACCGAACTCACCACCACCTCCACATCCGAGCTAGCCTCCGCAAACCCCGGAGCATTCACGCGCATGTGATAGACGCCCGGCCGCAGGTAGTCGAGCCGGAATTCCCCCTGGTCATCGCTGGCAGCTTCGCGTTGATCGGCCGTGTCGACGAATTGGACCACAATCCGGGCCGACGGGACTCGCGCGCCGGTAGAGTCCTCGACCGTGCCGGCCAAGTCACCTTCCGGATTCTGCGCGGGCAAAACAGGCAAGAATAGAACCATCGACAACGCCAGGTAAGCCACACTCCTGAGCAACTTTGGTGTTGAAAAATCGCGCCTCATGAGAATCCAAGCCCTCCATCAAAAGATTAAGGAAAACGATTGACGCAGTGGGAAACCCCGGCCGTCAAATGCGCACACTACCACCTTCTCCGCGCCTGACACCGCCCCAATTTTGGTTAGACGGGTTCGGCGAGATTTTCTTCCGTAAAATCTACGTTCTCTTCCGGGTGGGGAATCAGATTCAGTTCTTCAGAAGGGCAATGTTGAGAACAGGGTTCACCTCATACCAATTGCGGTTCGTCTGAGCGTCGTACCGGGCCACACCGTAAACGCGAACGTGGCTGCCCTCGCGCGGCACCTCCGCCTGTTCGCTCATGATTTCGCAAATGACGAAAGGTCCAGACCCTTGCGCGTCTTCGACGAGCTTGAAGTGCACGGTTCCTTCCTCCTCATCGGTGTGTACTTCCCGGACGTATCCGTCAGTGGCGACGTGAGGCTGGGTGTTGGATCGCAACTCGCGGATGTCGAGTTGACGGAATTCGCTGAGATTGAGCGCGGCCGGTTTCACGGCAATGCGATACCGCGCCCCAAACAAAACTGAGCGGTTCGAGAACACCAGCAGGGCCAACTGCACGATTACAAGAATGGTGAGCACTTCCACGACGCGTGGAGTCGCGAGGCCGTCGAGCCCAGCCTCCCACACGGCGCCGCGGGCTCGACGTCCGACTCGCGTTCCGCCGGCGTCTGCCAGGACGGCTTCGAACTCCGGATGCTCAGCGTCTGATGTGAAATGACGCAGCTCTTCCGCCATCTGGTGCCCGGCACGAAGGCGCACCAGGACGGCGCGGCACCATTCGCAGTCCAGCAGGTGCTCTTCCACCTGCTTCACGTCCTTCGGCTGGAGGTCACCCTCGATATACGGAACGAACTTCCGACGCAAACGGAAACGCCAGCATGTCATTGTTTTGCTCCTTGCATCACCTTACATTATTCCTCTGAAGGGCCGCAATCGCTCTTCGAGTTCAGCCAGGGCACGGTTCAGCCTCGAAGCCACTGTGCCGGGCGCGCAACCCAGCACTCGGCTCATCTCCTGGTAGGTGAGTCCCTCGACGTACTTGAGTACGATCACTGTCCGCAGTTTCAATGATAGTTGCATCAGCGCGCGTTGGATGATCAACTGTCGCTCACGGTGTGCGTGCTGATCATCCAGGATGGGCCTGGTGTCGATTTCGCTGCTGCTTCCCAGGATGGTTTCCAGCGGCACGTGAGGCGTGCGATGACGCCGGTGATGTTCCTGGCACTCGTTGTGCGCGATGCGATAAATCCAGGTTGCCAGGCTGGACTGAAACCGAAAATCTTTGAGACCTCGAAACACCTTGAGGAACACCGTCTGCAACACATCCTGCGCCAGATGGAAATCACCGACTGAGTACATCACCAGACTCCAGACTCGATCGCGGTAGGCGTGATACAGTTCCCGCAACGCGCCCGCATCGCCGCGCTGCGCGGCGAGAACGAGGGTTCGTTCCTGCTCGTCGTCGCCGAGTCTTTCCGCCGCAATCGAATCGAGATGACGTGTTGCCATAGGGTCGGTCAGTAATGATCCCGCTCGCCGCGTCCGAAGGCCGGCGCGAAGGCGCCTAACGCTCCGGCGGCCGCTAGTCAGTGGATGTGTTTCACCTTCTTCTGCATATAGTCCATCAACAAATACTGCCCGAGTGTATAAGGCGTGGTGAAGTAAGCCTTGCCTCGGCAGATTTCCGTCACCTTCTGAACGAAATTGATGAGGCCGTAATCACTGGCCAGCATGAACGTATTGATCAAAATGCCGTTGCGGCGGCAGCGCGCCACCTCATGCAGAGTCTCCGAGACTACCAGCGGGTCGAGTCCAAACGCATTCTTGTAAATCCGGCCGTCCTCGAGTGTGAGTGCGGACGGTTTGCCGTCAGTGATCATCACGATCTGGCGCATGTCTTTTTTCTGGCGGGACAGAATCCGTTGCGCCAGACGAAGCCCCTCACGCGTGTTGGTGTAGTAGGGGCCCACCTTCACGCGCGCCAGCTCCTGCAAGGGAATCTCCTCAGCCGAGTCGTGGAAAAGCACCATGTGAAGCGAATCGCCCGGATACTGTGTGCGAATCAAGTGCGTGAGGGCGAGCGCCACACGCTTGGCAGGCGTGAAACGGTCCTCACCATAAAGGATCATGCTGTGCGAGCAATCGAGCATCAGCACCGTGGCGCAGGAGCTCTGGTATTCGCACTGGCGCACTTGCAGGTCTTTGTAGTCGAGATCGAGCGGCATGTTCAGGCCCGCACGCTCGATGGCGGAGAGCAGCGTGGCGTTGACGTCCAGATTCATGGTGTCGCCGAACTCATAAGGCTTGGTTGCGCCGTGGGACTCCACTCCCGTAGCCATGTCGCGCGTGTCGTGTCGTCCAAAGCTCGATTTGCCGAGTGAGCCCAGGAGATCCTTCAGGGTCTTGTATCCGAGAAAGTCAAGGGCTTTGTCGGTGAGCTCGAATTTCACCTGGCCTTCTTGCGCCGAAGAGTGCCCGGGACCGGGTGCCGTCTGAGACGGCTGGGTCGGTGGGTTATCGATTGTGATGTAGCCTTCCTCTGCCAACCGCTCCAGCAGCTTGTCGATCAGGTCGCGCAGCTCGGAGTTCTGATAGTTCTCCATGTTCTCCATGAACTGCTTAAGCAGATCGGGCGGAATCATCTCCTGGCTTTGCATCGCTTCGAGCAGGGCGCGATGAAGCTGCTCCATCGTTTGCTCCGCGTCCATTTCGTAAAAGCCGGAGTACTGACTTTCAAAGCCACTTTGCAGAAGGAACTCCTGCAAAAGCTGCATCAGGTCTTCAGCGCTCAAGCCCTCGAAGGGGTCAGGGATGTATTTGCTGTATTTGACGTATTTCATAGCCCTGGTACCTGCTCTTAGTTCTCAGAGAAGCCTGGTCTTGAGTTAAGACCTGGCCCCCGTTAGGGCCTTTCCAGACCCAGCAGAGCCCTCGCATTTTCGATCGATACAGTTTCTGTCTGGCGAGCACGAGCTTCCAGGAACTTCATGAACGATTTGTTTTGACGTGTGAGCTCAATCTCAGCGTTGAAATCATCGACCTCAGCGAGTATGAAATCCTCGCCCTCCGGCGATCTTAAGATAATGTTTTCGCGGCGCGCGCGCCTGAGAAGCGCATTGACACTCTTGGAGCGGCGCGAAATCGAGATCGTTTTCATAATTGAAACTCCTCACCTCGAACGTACAGGCCATTCCCCTGCTTGTGGCCGATCGCTTCGATTTTGACCGCGCCATGTGCTTCATCGATATCGTAGAAGACTCGAAAGGCGCCCACTCGCAGCTCCCACTCTGCCAACCGGTTCGGCCTGAGCCTCTTGTTGTTCCTGGTCTCGCGGTTTGGTTCGTGCCTCAGACACGATTCATCTTCATCTATGATTCGCCTCCGGTCCCGTCTGGTATACGAGCGCAGGTCCTCGATTGCCTCAGGTGTGAAATTGATCGCGAACATTCTGCACCTGCATATTGTCACTCGGCCGGAAGAACCCGCCGCCGTTTCAGTCGCGGTGTGCCATCACGACACGAATCCTCGATGCAGGCCCCGAAGCGCCAGCCTACTGCTTACTGCTTTCGTCAATTCAGCGGTCTTCGCCGCGGTGGAATAGATCCACCGGACTCTTCGCTGGGTGGTTCGGCGCGCGCGGGACGCGGACGCTCGGCGAAATAGCCCAGTTCCTCATTGCGGCTGATCTTTTTCATGGCGTAGAGCCCTTCCAGGATGAACTCGGCTCCCGCCACCAGCAGAGGGTGTTCATCGCTCGCCTTCATTCCGATCACCTGGGTCTTCTCGAACAGGCCTTGAATCTTCCTGAACTGCGCGTGCAGCTCTTCCGTCGGTGCGCCTTCCGGATATTTCAGATGTCCGCCCATTTCGAACCATTGGACGATGGGATGGAGCGGCACGCCATCGAAATGCTTCTTGAAGATTCTGGCAGTTGCCTGCCGAATGATCTCTCGCGCCACGGTATCGGCGCCTTTCAACTCGCCTTCGTACTCCAGCTCAAACTTGCCGGTCAAACTGGGGAGCGCGGCATAAATGTCGGAGAGTCGCGCCACCGTCTGTTTTTCGCGGTTGATCAGCGCGCGGCGCTCGGCGTTGGAAACGACATTCTCCAATGCCGTAATGGGCATGCGCTGCGAGACGCCCGACCGCTTGTCAATTTTCTTTTCCTGGCGTGCCTCGAAAGCAATGCTCTCCACGACCTCGCGCACGAATTGGGGGATCACGAGCTTCGACCCCGATTCGGCGCCGTCGCGATCCGTCCAGGCTTCCTGCGCTGTGATCGCCATGCCGTGCTCGATGGTGGCGGGATAGTGCGTGCGAATCTCGGACCCAATGCGGTCTTTCAGCGGAGTAATGATTTTTCCGCGCGCCGTATAGTCTTCCGGATTGGCGGTAAAGACCAGCGACACATCGAGCGGCAGGCGGACCGGGTATCCTTTAATCTGCACGTCGCCTTCCTGCATGATGTTGAAAAGTCCGACTTGGATTTTTCCGGCCAGGTCGGGCAGCTCGTTGATGGCAAAAATGCCGCGGTTGGCGCGAGGCAGCAGGCCGTAGTGAATGGTGAGTTCGCTCGAGAGGGCGTGCCCGCCGCGCGCCGCCTTGATGGGATCGAGGTCGCCGATGATGTCGGCAATGGTCACGTCGGGCGTGGCGAGCTTTTCCACATACCGTTGCTCGCGAGGCAGGTAACCGACCAGCGTCGCATCACCGCATTCCTGAACCCGTTCGGTGCAGGCACGGCAGATGGGCGCAAGAGGGTCGTCGTTGATTTCGCAGCCTGCCACGAAAGGGACTTCCTCGTCCAAAAGGGAAACCAGCGATCGCAGAATCCGGCTCTTGGCTTGGCCGCGCAGGCCGAGCAGTATGAAATTGTGGCGCGACAGGATGGCGTTGGCGATCTGGGGGATGACGCTGTCGTCGAAGCCGACAATGCCGGGGAATATAGGTCCGCCCTGGCGAAGCCGCCGAATCAGGTTGGCTCGCATCTCGTCTTTCACGCTGCGCGACTGGTAATTCGCTTTCTTCAGTTCTCCCAGCGTTTGCGGTCTCGGCATCTCGGTACCCCGATCATGATTATAACAGGAGTCAGAAATCAGGAAGCAGGAGCCAGCCAGGATGAAAAAAAGCCCTGAGGCGAGTCAGGAGAGAGAACAGAAAACGAAAACGCAGAAACGTCGTTCCCTATTCTGACTCCTGACTTCCGATTCCTGCCTGCTCCCCGGGGATTAGATGCGTCCGTGGCCGTTTCCGCCCGCTTTGGCGCGGATTTTCTGCACCATCTCCACTTGCGGGATAAGCGATTCAATCGCCTCGCGCACGTGATTGAGCCGTTCCGCTTCGTTCCGGATCGGGAGGAGTCCCTGCTTGAAATCAAGGTCGAGCGGCAGAGCGGCGGCAATTCGAAAGGACAAGTGTCGGTACGGCCTGGGAAGGTGAATCGGGATGTCGGAGGACTTGTGCAATATCCGCATGATCTTTCGGAAAAGCTCGATAGTGCGATCCGCCTCCGCCTCCGCCGGCGTATCGCAGCCGTCATCATCGTCAAAGAAGTCCACGCCGGCGCGGAGATAGAGGGTCGTCGGGTCGCTCGGGTTGGTCACCAGCATTTCAAAACGTCGCGTGCCCACGGTAAAAATATCCATGCGGCCGTCATCATATTTCCGAATGACGTTGACGATGCGCGCCGAGCAGCCGACCGTCTGCATTCCCCGATTTCTTGCCAGAACGACGCCAAATTCCTGCTGCCCTTCATTCTCTTCCTTCGCTCTCAGACAATTGCCGATCATCTGTTTGTAGCATTCCTCGAAAATGTGGAGGGGCAGAGGCTCCTCGGGAAAGAGAACAAGCTCGAGGGGAAACAAAGGCAACAGTAGGTCTTCCATCGCGATTCCTCGGCGGTCTTGAGGTCTGAGTTATGAATTATAAATTATGAAGTACGAATTATGTTAACCACATGGATGCTCAAGTGCAACGGCATGTTGGTCTCTTACAATTTACAATTCATAATTTTGAATTCATAATTTAGAAGGTTCTTCTCTTCAATCGATCCAAAGTAAATTTCGCGGTGTCGGCAACCGCCATCACCGCCATCACACCCGCTTGAACCGGGTCGGTCACCACGAGGTCCGCCGCATCCGGAACGCTTCCGGCCATGTTCAGGCTGATTACAATAAGGCCCTGTTGTCGAACCTCGCGGACTGCCTGCTCAATTTCACCGCCCATGAGAGACCCGGCGAGCACCAGGACACGTGCTCGCGGCAGGCGCGCGACGGCGCGAACGGCATCGGCCAGGGTCTGTTCGCCCACCAGGGGGATCGTGTCGACGGAGATATGCTCGCCTCGAATGTTGTGACGGTCGGCTTCCGAGATGGCGCCGATCGCCACTTGGCCGACTTGCGCTCCGCCCCCAACGATAATAATTCGTTTGCCGTAGATTTTCTGGAGCGTGTTCACTACAACGGCCTCGCGCACCACGGCCAGCGCCCGGAGATCGTCGATCAGAGGTTCGGGAGCGCCCGTCAGATCGATCTCGAAGTAGATGCGCGCCCCTGGCGGATGATCCTCGATGATTTCGACCAAGCCAATATTGGCTTGCCTTGCGGCGAAGACTCCAGTGAGCTGATGGAGAACTCCGATGCCGGAATGCGCGCGGATGAGAATGCCGACCCTTTGAGGCATGTGAACACCGGAATGAGTGCACTATAACAGAAAAGGAATGTCCTTTGCCCCTTGTCCTTTGTCGGTCCGTTCCGTCCCGCGCATCTTTGCCACCCTCCATCTGAGGCGATCGGTCTGAGCGAAGGACAAATGACAAGTGACAAGGGACTACACTTCCAGATTCTGATCGGCATTAATCGGAATCCACAGCAACACGGCCGCGAAGGTGACCAATGCCGCAAAGTCCAGGGCTCGACTCCAGCCCAGGTGCGTCGCAATGTAAGCCGTCAGAATCGGAGACACCCATCCCCCGAGATTGCCGCACATGTTCATCAGGGCGGAAAGCGAACCGCAAAAGTTCCGTGTCAGGTCGTTGCACGTCGCCCACCAAGTTGAGGTGGCGAAGATATTGAATCCCAGCGCCCCGGAGAGCAAGACGACAGCGAGCCAGTTGGCCGGCGTATGCGCGCCTAAGGTGAGCAGTAGGGCGGAACACGTCATCCCAACCCAAACCGTCGTCTGGCGCCCGCGGCGTTTTCCAAGCTTGGCCACGGCGCGATCGGAGAACCACCCACCCAGCGGCGCGAGCAACGCGACAGTGAGGAAAGGAGCGGCGCCCCACATCCCGCCTTGGCTCAAGGTCATGCCGCGAGCGCGGACGAGATAGAGAAAGAACCAGGTGTAGAAAATGTAGTTGGGGTAGCCTTCGCAAAAATAGCTGAGCATCAGTCCCCATGCGGAGACGTTCGATAGAATCTTCTTCCACGGAGGATCAACTCGAGCGGCATGTCGGGCGGCGGCCGAAGACTCTGTGGACGGCGTTCCGGCTCGAATGATTTCCAGTTCCCGAGCGTTCACGCGCCGGTGTTGCTCGGGGTGGCTGGTGGCGCTGCTGTGCCAGATTAGTGCAAGCACAACGCCCATCGCGCCGCAAATGTAAAACGAAGCTTGCCAGCCCCAGCGTTGCATGATCGAGGCGATAAGGATTGGAGTAAAGCCGCCTCCAATCCCGATGCCCATGAGGAATATGCTGTTGGCCACTCCTCGCTGGGCGGGGCCAACCCAAAAGGCGATAATCTGGTTGGAATTAGGGAATGCCGCTGCCTCTCCAACGCCGATCAGGAATCGAACCAAAAGAAAACTCCCCACGATGCCGATCAGACGCCGGAAGGGAAACCAGGGCGCCAGGGCCGTGGCGGCGGTAAAGAACGACCACCACAAGATCGCCATAGTCAACACGCTGCGCGGACCGAATCGGTCCCCCAACCATCCGCCTGGAACTTGAAAGAGCGCATAGCCGAGCACGAAGGCGCTCAAAATCCATCCCATGGTTTGTGTGCTGAGTGAGAACTCGTCCTGGATGAATTTCCCGGCAATGCCCATATTCATCCGGTCGATGTAAGTGAGCGCGGTGATAGCGCCCAGCAGCGCCACGACCCGCCAGCGAACGCGCGTGGGGCGCAGGTGTTGATCAGGGCTAGTCACATCGCGGAGGGCGGCGGCTACTTGATCGCTCATCCAAGATCGTGCCTTAACAGGATTATGAAAGAGGCGGATGACATCGGCGAACAGAGTTTCATCAGCCTCAATTAGGCAATCAATTTTTCCAGGTACGCTTTTGATTTACGGATATCTTCCATCTGCTGTGGGCCGGAGATTTCGCGTTCGATAGTGACCGGGCCCGTGTAATTCAGTTCCTTCAGCCGGCGAAACAGGCGCGGGAAATCAACCTTGCCCTTACCGATGGGCACTTCTTCGCCGAGCTTGTGCGGGTCGGTGGGGAAGAGGCCGTCTTTGGCGTGCAGGCCGCGCACGCGGGAGCCGAGCACGTCAAGCGCGTCCACTGGATTGCCTTTGCCGTACAAAATGAGATTGGCGGTATCGAGGTTCACGCCCTGGTTGTCGAGCCCGACGTCTTCGATAAGCCTTAGGAGCGTGATCGGCGTCTCTTGTCCAGTTTCATATAAGGCCATCTGGTTGTTATCCTTAATATGTCTCACTACCTCTCGACATGCCTCCACAGCCTCGCCATAAAGTGGATCGTTAGGGCTTTCAGGGATGAAACCGAAATGAGTGTGCACCGCCGGTACGCCGCACTGCTTGGCAAAATCGGAAGCACGTTTGAGCTGATCGATTCTTTGCCGCCGGTATTTGCGCGGAATCACCCCAATCGTGAGAGGGCCCTGATAAAAATCGTAGACGTTAGGGCCCGGCCCGGAAGTGTTGATCGCCGTGGCCTCCACGCCATACTTTTCAAGCGCTGCCTTCAGGCGCGTCGCCGTTTCCGGGCTGAAGCCTTCGAGCGAAGCTTGACAGGTGGGCAAACCCAAGTCATGCACTTTAGCGATCGCGGCGTCCGGGTCTTTTTCGACGCCGATGATCAAGCCGAGCCGCATGCCGGTGGGCGCGGCGTCCGCCGGCCAGCGGGCCACCAGCCCGGCGGCTACCGCGCCTGTAGCTGCGAGAAAACTGCGACGATTGTGAGCGTCCATAAGTCGTCCTCTCTTCGATCCCTCTGATGTAGCGGCATGCCGGTGGGGATTGGCGGGACCGGCGCTACCGGAGCGGCGCAAATTTCTGGCCGTCCCACGAACACACTTTTTCGAAAGTAAGAGTGTCGACGGGCGCTTCACGTCCAAGCACGTGGAACTCGATCTTGCCCTTCCACGCTGGTTCCCTCAGCGGGCCGTGGGCGCGGAAACCGACCTTCGCCGTCGTGACCGTCCCGGGCGTTCCGATGTTTTTCTCAGGTGGTCGAAGAATCTCGGGTCGCGGAGGAAAGGAGGCCAGGTTGCGAAAATCGAGAGGCGCTTGCCACAAGGTCCTTAGCGCGCGGCCTTCGATTCTCCGAATCACCATATTGACGCCATTCAATTCAGGCTGGGTGCTGAAAGGCTCCTCGGTGACCAGACATTCGTTGCCGTCGCCCAGCAAATCGAGCACCTCCACGCGCGTAATTCCGGATTTCATTTCCGACGCGGGAAACTCCAGGTGCGGACCGGCGACAAACTGGCCCGCCGATCTCTGAAAGACTTGAAGCTGCGCATAGGGAAGCGCGCGCGAACCGAGAAAGCAGACCAGTGCCGGCTCCTGGCTTCGTTGTCGGACCAGGAATCGCGCGATCGCCGTGGTTGATGCGGCAAAATCCTCCAAGTACTGGCCGCCCAGTTGCTTCAGGAGATCGGCGTCCGGCGGATATTTCTCGAGAGGCTCGCTCTCGATGCTGCCGGAATCCACCCATCCTGTGACGCGCTCGAGCCTCGCGGGATTGATCGCGTCGACCCTGGCCCAGGAGGTTGCGCCCTGCGACTTGACGTCCCAGACTCTGACCAGTGCCCCGCGTTCGAGGCGGGTGGGTTCAGCCTTACGCGAAGAACTCCCGGGACGCGCTTCCAACGTCACCTCGCGCGCAACGTAGCCCCAGCTTTTTGGTAGGACTACCTTCTTCTCTTTGGCCGTCGCGGCGCCACTCACCAAAAATGAAACACTCAGGACAAATACAATGTGCGATTGGGTCGTCATGCTCAGCGCTATTGTTCACGTTTGGCACGGATTTGACAAACGAAATCTCGGCGCATAGACTCGACAACAGCTCCGAAAGTCCTGCCGGCGCTGAGTCGGCAAGACCAGTGGCCTTCCGGGCAACGGAAGTGCCGAACGGAGCGGAACAGAGGATTCCAGGTGCGTTCCGCTTCTGCGGAACACCAAATAGGGAAGGCCGTGAAATTCGGCCACGGTCCCGCCACTGTGAACGGCGGACCTTGCGAGGGCGCGCGGATCCGAGCGGACCTGCGCCGGGCCACTGCTCGCGGATCGATCACGCCATGGTTGAGGGCGTGCGAGCCGCGGTGGGAAGGTTGAGCAAGGCCGGAAGATTGCCGTGAGTCAGGAGACCTGCCTGGACCTTCAGGGCCAAGACCGCATGAGCGGCTTGCGTCCCGCCGCGCACTCTTCGCGAGAGAGAGTGGGGCAAATTCGCCCCGCACACTTCGAGAGTGAGCGGGGCTTTTTGTTTTTGGTTCTGAGGGTGAAGGACTTTCATGGCCCAGAGCCGCACTAGAGCGGGGATCATTCGTTTGCTGGTGCTCCTGCTGGCTCTGCCCGTTGGGGCATCGCCGCGTTCGGTCACAGACCAGACCGGGCGGCGCGTGAACGTTCCCGAGAATCCCCAACGGCTGATCTCCCTCGCCCCCAGCATCACCGAGACGCTGTATGCGTTGGGATTGGGTGACCGGATCGTGGGCGACACGGAATACTGTGACTATCCCCCTGAGGCACGCCTCAAGCCGCACGTCGGCGCGCTCTTGAATCCCAGCCTGGAAAAAATCGTGACGCTCAAGCCTGACTTGGTATTGGGCATTGCCGAGGCCAACCGCCGCGAAACTGCGGACCAACTCGAGCGGTTGTCCATTCCGCTCTACGGTCTGACGGCGCACAGCGTGGACGAGACGCTTCATTCGATCGAAGATCTGGGTGGCGTGCTGGGCGAGGGCGACCGGGCGCGGGCGCTGGTGGAGAGCCTTCGAGAGCGCGTGGAGACGGTGAAGCGGCGCGCGAACGGCCAGCCTCGGCCGAAGGTTCTCTTCGTGGTCTGGTATCGGCCGCTGATCACTGCCGGGCCGCACACCTTCATTGACGACGTTATTCGAACGGCGGGCGGAGTCTCCATCGCCGATGATCTGCCGGGCGAATGGCCACGCATGAGCCTGGAAGACGCGCTCCATCGCGACCCGGACATTGTTCTTTTTTCAAAGAGCGAATCCTTTTCGCCTCCGCTGGAGGAATTGCGAAAGCTGCCCGGCTGGAAAGATTTTCGCGCCGTCAAGAACAACCGGCTCTATTTTGTTTCTGACACCATCGTGCGTCCCAGCCCACGCCTGATTGACGCGCTGGAAGAAGTGGCGCGGCTGCTTCACCCTTCTCCTGCGGATGCCTCTCGCGGCGAGGAGCCTTTGCGATGACCCTGGCGCCGACGCGAACGAATGTTCTGCTGCTTGTGCTGGCACTGAGCGGCGGCCTGCTCGTGGTGAGCCTCGCGGCATTGGCAACGGGCGGCGTGCACGTGCCTCTCAGCGATGTGTGGGCCGGGCTCATGCGGGCCGACCGGCACTCGGAGGCCACGATCATTATTCGGGAAATCCGGCTGCCGCGCGTCATACTGGCGGCGCTGGTCGGCGCAGCCCTCGCAGTCTCCGGCGCCGTTCTTCAGGCGCTGCTGCGGAACCCGCTCGCCGATCCTTACGTGCTCGGAATTTCGAGCGGAGCCGCACTCGGCGCCATCGTTGCGCTCTGGGTAGGCGGGCGCTTGGCCGCGGCCTCGCCGCTCATGGCGTTTTGTGGAGCAATGGCCACGATTGGCTGGGTCTATCTTCTTGGCCGGCGCGGAGGGCGACTCGCCAGTTACACGCTGCTGCTCGCAGGCGTTATCACCGCGTCCTTTCTCTCTGCGGTGATTCTGTTCATCTTGACTTTGCTCTCCACGCGCGATGTTCGCGGCATGGCGTTCTGGCTAATGGGCGACCTGAGCGTGGTCACCGACGCGCAGCTTCGAGTGCTCGCTCCGATCGTCGCGCTTTCGATCGTCGCGACTTATTTTCTGGCCAAAGACCTGAACGTTTTGCTGCTCGGCGAGGAAGAAGCCGCGCACCTCGGCGTGGCTGTGACTCGAGTTGAGACCGCAACCTTCCTGCTCGCCTCGCTTCTCACCGGCATGGCCGTCTCGGTGAGCGGCGCCATCGGGTACCTTGGACTGCTCGTGCCTCACCTGGGCAGAATGTTGGTCGGCAACGATCACCGAACGCTGTTGCCGACTGCCGCGCTCGGCGGCGCCATGGTCCTCGTGATTTCGGACACTCTGGCTCGCACGATTGTGGCGCCGGCTGAGCTTCCCGTCGGCGCGGTCACCGCTGTCGCCGGAGCGCCAGTGTTTATTTACTTGCTTCGCCGGAGTTGCGGGTGAGAGTGCAGAAGGCAGAAGGCAGAAGGCAGAAGGCAGAAGGCAGAAGGCAGAAGGCAGAAGGCAGAAGGCAGAAGGCAGAAGGCAGAAGGCAGAAGGCAGAAGGCAGAAGGCAGAAGGCAGAAGGCAGAAGGCAGAAGGCAGAAGGCAGAAGGCAGAAGGCAGATCCACCTTCGTAGATTTTTTTGACTGCCTACTGCTTACTGCCTAGTGCCTTCTGTTCTTTGCTGCCTACTGCTTTGTGCGTACTGCCTACTGTTCTCTACTGCCGGGTGCCTTCTGTTTTCTGCCCACTTTTTGTTTTCCGCCGACGGCCGCCTATGATAAGAGAGCGTGTGTGAGGACGGAACTTATCGAAGAACTTGATGCCGGCGACGCCACGCTCGAAATCCCCTGGGCCAGCTCCACGGAGCCCCGGCTGCGATACATCGATCTGAAGACATTTCCCGAGGAGATCGATCGACTCGAAGAATGTCGCCGCCACCCTTCGCTCGCCGCCCTGCTGCGCGCCATCCATTCGCCGGGCTCGCTGTTCCGCACCGCGAAGTGCGATGTGTGGACGACCACGAGGCTGAGCGAAGACGAGCGGATCGATTTCAAACTGCCGTTCAAAGCGGGTGGCTACGTTGATTTGCTCTTCGATCGAGTCCGGCTGAACTCTCGCCTCGAACCTCAACTGCGTCTCGGACGAATGCTGGAGCAAGCGGCGCGCCCCTGGCGCCGCCAAGCCCAAATGGAAATCGCGGTGCGGCGATGCTTATTCCATCCGAGGGAACGCTGGGGATATTACCTCACCATCTTCATTCACGCCTACGGGTCGAGCCGCGGCGAAGCGAAGAGGGAATGGGACCGCGCCACCCAGTCGCTTGGTGAGGCGCTGTCCGCCGCCTCGGACTGCTATCTTCGCGAGAGTGGCAAGTGGGGTGTGGCAAGTGGCAAGCGTTGCGGTTAGCATTCAGCTATCAGCTCTCCGCCAGCCCTTGAGGGAACCGGACGATGGCTGAAAGCTGACGGCTGACCGCTGATGGCTCTCTGTTGCCACTGGCCCCTCGCCACCGTTCTTTTTGCTGCGTGACGGCGGCTATTGTCATCGGCTCAGCCTTGTGTTATAAAAGCTGCCACTCGGATCAAGTGCAAATGGCAGCAGACGGCGCTTGGACGCGATTCGGGAGCCGGCGTGCTTCGGGGGCGACAGCATGGACGGCGCGCTGAGCCGATTGCGGAACCGAGAAAAGGGGAACTTGCCGCGTGAGTTTCATCAATTTTGCCGCGCGAGAAATCAACTGCAAGATCGTTTATTATGGCGCGGGGCTGGGCGGCAAGACCACCAACCTTCAGTGGATCTTCGATCAGACGCTCGGCAAGACCGGCGGCAAGATGATCTCGCTTGCCACTGAGACTGACCGCACCCTCTTCTTTGACTTCCTGCCTTTGGACCTCGGCACGGTGCGCGGGTTCAAGACCCGCTTTCACCTTTACACCGTTCCCGGACAGGTCTTCTATGACGCCAGCCGCAAGCTGATTCTGCGGGGCGTGGATGGAATCATTTTCGTCGCGGATTCGCAGGAAGAGCGCATGGATGCCAATTACGAGGCGCTGGAAAACTTGCAGGACAACCTCAAGGAGCACAACTACGACTTCATGAAGCTGCCTTACATCCTCCAGCTCAACAAGCGCGACCTGCCCAGCGCGTTGCCAGTGGATGACTTGAAAAAGGCTTTGAGCAAGAAAGGCGAGCCGGCGTTGGAAGCCATTGCCTACAAGGGTGTGGGCGTCTTTGAGACCTTAAAAGAAGTGGCGCGCCTCGTGCTTGCGGACCTCAAGAAAGGATAGTGAGTCAGTACTTCAGTTTCTCAGTGCGTCAGTATTTCAGTTTTTCAGTACTGAAGAACTGACGAACTGAAATACTGATCCACTTGACCGTCTGCTGGCCACTAACCACTAACCACTTCATCCCCCGCCCACGTCAGCGCAAAAAAGTGATGGCCCATTATGGCAAGGGTGATGGCCTTGTCAAAATGTTGTCGATGGCGATGCAGCGCCTGGGCGACGAATTTCCAATAGTGCGTGCGATAGTCGCTCAAAACGCCTTGCCGCCAGAGGGAGCGCCCGAAAGCCAACAGGTCGGAGAAAACCATGGGGGCGCGCGCTGAGGCGCCGAGTTGGGACAGAAACGCTGAGGCGCGCTCGAAATATTCCTTCGGATTGTAAATCGTCTTCAGAATCCTTTGGTAACCCGCGAGGAGTTCTTGCATGTCCATTTTGGGGATGAAATTCAAGTCGACCAGTGTGTTGCTGCCCACGCTTTGCTTCAGGAGACGCCCCTCCTCCTTTAACCGGTGCCACAATTGCGTGTTGGGCAGGGCGGTGAGCAGGCCGACCATGGAAAGAGGAATGGCCGCATCGCGGATGAACTGGATCTGGCGGTCGAAGACGTCTTGGGGATCGCTGTCGAATCCCACGATGAATCCCGCCATCACTTCAATGCCGCGCGCCTGAATTCGCTTGACGCTCTCCAATAAATCCCCGCGCAGGTTTTGGAATTTGGTCGTTTCCTTCAGGCTCTCGACCACCGGAGTCTCAATGCCCAAAAAGACCCGCGTGAAGTGTGCCTCGCGCATCATGCCGAGCAACTCCTCGTCCTCGGCGAGATTGAGGGAAGCCTCGGTGAACAGCGAGAATGGGTGCTTGTGATCGCGCATCCACTCCACCAGGCGCGGCAGGAGGACTTTCACGTTCTTTTTGTTGCCGATGAAATTGTCGTCCACCAGGAAAACCGGCCCTCGCCAGCCCAGCTTGTAGATTTGATCGAACTCCGCGCAGATCTGATCCGGCGTTTTGGTGCGCGGCTTGCGGCCGTAAATGGTGATGATGTCGCAGAACTCACAGGTGAACGGGCAGCCGCGCGAGTACTGGACGGCCATGGCGCTGTACCGGCGCAAATTGGCCAGATGGAGATGCGGCAGCGGCACCTGGGTGAGGTCGGGCCAATCTGTTGACTTGTAATGTTGCTTGGCTTCGCCGCTCTCCAAATCGGCCACCAGCGAGGGAATCAACTCCTCCGATTCGCCTTCCACCACGTGATCGGCCTCAGCAATGTCCGGGTCCTTGGCGCTGGCGATCGGCCCGCCTACCACCGTGCGCAACCCGCGCTCTTTGCATCGCGCGATTTGCCGCTTCATCGACGGCCCTTGCACCATCATGCCGCTGAAGAAGACCACGTCCGCCCAGTCCAGATCCGAATCTCTCAGACGCCGGACGTTCAAGTCTACTAGGCGCTTTGGCCAGCTCGGCGGCAGCATCGCCGCCACCGTCAGCAAGCCCAGCGGCGGATATGCTGACCGCTTTCCCTGAAACGGGAGCGCGTGCTTGAAGCTCCAGAAAGTATCCGGGAACTCTGGATAGACCATCAGCGTTTTCATAGGGAGCCCTTTCTGGATTTGGAGCGGAAATGGGTGGGCCTGCAATGAGAATCTGCGCCCTCGGCCGCACGCGATCAAGGAGCAGAAAGAACCGCCAACACATCAACTCTTCGACAGGATGAAGTCTAACATCGAATCGCCAATGTCCAAAACAATATTTTGGGGTTCGGATGACATTCCGCTCGGCCCCCTTCACGCGACTGACGATGGTTGGCTCTGGAACTTGGCCGCTGAATCGGCTAGAATGCCCCGTCAGTAGGTCAGTACTTCAGTCGGTCAGTATTTCAGTCAGTACTTCAGTCTGTCAGATACCGACGGGCCGACCCCACTGAAGGACTGACAAACTGAAATACTGACTGACTGAAGTACTGACCGGCAATCGAAGATCGACAATTCTGAAGGGAGGTCTGTATGCCAGAGACGACTTCGGGCGCGCGTTCCAGCACCATGCAGCTTATTCTGGTTCCGTCGATCATCACCCTGGCCATCACGGTTCTTCGGTTGGTCGGCGAACTACAACATTGGCCCAAGCTGTTGTTCAGCCCCAGCGCAGGCGGCGGAGGAGCCATCGTCGGGATTAGCTGGCTTCCGTTTATTTTCGGGCCGTATTTTGCAGTAAAGCTGATCGGATCAGGTGAAGGTCCATCCAGTAAAGGCAAGGTGATTGGGTTCGCGGTCCTGGGATTTGTGCTGATGGTTCTGGGCGGTATTCTGACCGCTGCGCCCAAACTTCAGTTTCCCGGAAAAACGATCGTGGGCTTGGTAATAATGGCCGTCGCTGGCTTGCTGCCATGGAGCGGCTGGCCGGCGCTCTTCAAAACACTGCTCGCTTACGCATACGCCGCCCGGATTCCGGTGGCAATCATCATGTACTTCGCGATCAGCGGCACCTGGGGCACGCATTATGACGCCCTTCCTCCGAATTACAATGGGCCGGCTGAGCTTTGGCCCAAGTACGCGCTGATTGGACTTGCCCCGCAATTGATCGTTTGGCCCGCATTCACGACCATCGTGGGCTCGTTGTTCGGCGGCATTGCAGCGGCCATCGTGCGGCGGGATAAGCCCACGGTGCAGACGGCGGCGTGAGAACTTGTAGCGCCGCTCTATGAGCAGCGCTAAAATGGCGGTGGAAATTAGCATTTTCCAATATCGAATTTCGAGTTTTCCATGGCTGACTCACGAATCTCCACTCTTCGCCTAATTCTCATCCCAAGCGTGATCACGCTGGCAGTCACGCTCCTGCGGATGGTGGGCGAGCTGGAGGGATGGTCCAAGACATTTTTCAGTCCTGCGCCTGGTGGTGGTGCAGCGGTCGTCGGCATCGTATGGCTGGTGCCGATTTTTGGGATTTACTTTGCCCTGAAGCTGGCGGGTGCGGGCGAGCGCCCGGCGTCTTCCGGCCGCGCTATTGTTCTTGCCTTAGTGGGCTTCCTCCTGTTGGCTACTGGCTTCGTATTGCTCAACTTTGTTCTTGGCTTCCATTTTCGCTACTTGTTGCTGATGTGGTTGCTAGCTGTCGTGGGCGCCGCTCTTCAGTTCTTCGCTTGGCCGGTCTTGGCGAGAGTGTTGCTTGCTTACGGATACGCGGCTCGAATCCCGGTCGCCGTTGTGATGTATATTGCTACCCAAAATGTGTGGGAATCTCACTACAACGCAATAGTGGTGCCGGAATCTCGGATGGGCGTCCTGGAGCAATACGTGCTCTTCGGCTTGATCCCACAACTAGTCTGGTGGATCTGTTTCACGATCGTTGTGGGCGCCCTGATCGGAAGCGTTGCCGTCGCTTTCGCGCGGCGCGGAAAGGCGGCGGTCCAAGCCGAGTCCTGATGAAGTCAGCAGGTCAGTATTTCAGTATCTCAGTATTTCGGTCTTTCGGTCTGAGCTGACGAACTGAAATACTGACCAACTGAAATACTGACTTACTTCACCTTCGTCGCCGTCACTTCCACCTCGTAGCGGCGATTTGAGGAGACATCGTCCAGCGTGGTGACCATCGTCGGCTTGCCGGGCGTGACGGCCGCGTCAACCTGAGCCCTGGCCGAGCGCACTACGGGATTAGGTGTCCCTGACGTGCCTTCGTCACCTTTCACCACACTGCTGATGTCAATCGAGACGCTGTCCAATAGCACGTAGCCTTCGCGTTCGTGGAGGCGGCAGTCGATGTTAATTCCGACGTCGTAATACTGAAACTGGGTGCTCGCTAACTCGCCCTTGGCGCCAAGGGAGCCCGTGACGTACGGGATTCTGTTGCCGACGCGTATTGACGCCCGGTCACCGTCCTGAGCCGACATGGTATACGACCGAACGTTTAGGCGCTTGCCCTCCTCCACCTCGCGCACGGCAAACTCCAAACGATAGACAGAGAGCTGCTTAGCTGGTTTTTCTGCGGCCTGGGCAGGCGCAGCCTTTGGCGCTTCCTGGGAGAAAGCCACGTTCGGCAATCCGAGCATTGCAACCGCCGCCAAAGCCGTCAGCAATCCACCCATCATAAGTCGTCGCATGATTTCTCTCCTTGTTAATTGGGTTGACTTTCTGCTTGCTCCGTCTCCAAAGGAGTTATCTCCAATTCCTTGATTTCTAACTCGGGGATGACTGTGCTTTCCGTTGCTCTGGCCGAGAGAATCTCCGCCGGCGTGTGCCGCACGTATTCGATCAACAATCTTTCTTGGTCCGTCAGCGGCTGCGGGGAAGGGAACTGTGCGAGGTGCGGTTCCGGTGCCAGTGTTCTTGCGGTGACGCCCGCCACAGGGTGAGCCGGCGTCAGCGTGCCGTGCGGCACATGAGTCGGCTGCGCCGGACTTACGACCGGGGCCAGCACATTCGTTGCCGCCCCACGTTGGACGAAGGGAACCGGTGGCGGGGGCGGGATGCGCAAGTGCGGCAGCTCAAGAACGCCGAGGATGACCGCGGCTGCAACTGCTCCTGATGCCAGCCCGCCCGCCCAAGCAAACCATGCGCGGCCACCCTGTTCTGCATGGACGTTGGCCAAAATGCGCCCTTCCAATCCCGGTCGAGGCGTTACATTGCCATATCGCGCCAGTCCGGCGTCCAGCAGTTCGTCAACGAATTGGTCCTGTTTTTCCATGTTTGCTTCACTTATCTGTAAGGGCGATTCACGAATCGCCCCTACGTCCGACGTTTGCCCTCCAACACTGCTGAGAGCTTCTCTTTCAAGATCTGCCGGGCGCGCATCAAGCGCGTGCGCACCGAGCCTTCGGGAATGCCCAGTACCTGCGCGATGTCCGGCGAGGCCAACTCTTCCACTGTTGAGAGTGTCAGTGGTTCGCGCAATTCGTTTGGCAGCGCGGCGATCAGGCGTTCGAGCAGTGCTTCCATCTGTTGCTCCCCCACTATCTCTTCAACACTTGCGCCCGCGACGCGCATGCTTACAATCGTTTCCGCCGCTTCGTCCATCGAAATCTCCTGCGCTCGCGACCGCCGATCGAGGGCCACGCGCCAGGCGGTCCGCGCCAGCCAGGCTCGCCAATCACGCACCACCGTGCGCCGGAGCGACCGCAGACAGCGGATGAAGGTCTCTTGCGTGGCATCTTCCGCATCGTGGTGGTTTCGAAGCACGGAGTAAGCGATCCGATAGACCAGGCGAGAGTGATCGCGGACGGCAGCTTCGAATTCATTCGCCGCAGTGTCGGCGACCGGAAAAGGCTCGCTCAAGCTCACCTGCCCCAGATCCATATTCTGCCCTCGCGGATATAGACTGTGACTTGGCGCGAAGCGTTCGAATTTGTTTTCGGTAGGGAATGCCGGATTGAGTGATTGTGCGATTAGGTCAGATGGGTGGTTTGGGCGCCTTTCAATCACCCAATCACTCAATCGCACAATCACCAAATCTCTGAAGCCGCGGGGACCGGGCCAGCTTATTTCCCTTCTAGCTCGTCCGCCAGCACCCCGGCGTCGTAGACCTTTCGCAGCGCCTCGATCATCACGCCGGTGTGGACGGCCACGGCGCGGTTGTTGGTCTCGTTGAAGACGTAATCACCCACCAGGCCCTCGATATTGCCGTCAAAGATCAGGCCCACCAGTTCGGCGTTCCGATTGATCACCGGTGAACCAGAGTTGCCGCCGATGATGTCGCAGGAGCTGACAAAATTCACCGGCGTCGTGAGGTCAAGGCTGTTCTTTCGTTCCGCGAAGCGTTGCGGCAAATCGAAGGGCGGCCTCAGGCCGAAGCTGTAGGCACGGTCGTAGAGCCCGTAGAGAGTTGTAAACGGCGGGGCAATGGTACCGTTCATGGGATAGCCTTTGACGGCGCCGTAGGAAAGGCGCAGGGTAAAAGTTGCGTCCGGATAGGTTGACTTGCCGTAAACCGCGAAGCGCGCCTTGCCGATTTTTTCCCCAGCCGAGGTTTCCACGCTTTCCACATTGTTTTCGAACCATTTTCTGATCTCGCGGACCAGGGGATCGATCTTTCGCGCCATCATAATCATCGGGTCGGTCGAAGCCGCAACCGCGGCCTCGCCGCCGTCGATGAGAGATTTGCGGAACGCCACGTCTTTCAGCTTGGTGCCGGCGACGAGCTTTTCAGCGACGGCCTTAGGCGTGCCACCGTCGAGCGCGGCCACCACAAACGGATCGTTTGCGCCGAGTTCCTCCACCGCCACATTGAGCGAATGGGCGAGCATCGTTTCTTCCAAATGTGGATAAACGGGCGCGGGGGAGAAAAGGCGGAAGCGCAGCGACTCGAGCTGCGAATCATGGAATCCGTCGAGCCGCGTGCCATCGGGTTTCTTCACTTCGGCGACGTATTGCACGATGGTCAAAGCGTTGCTGGCCAGTCGCGAGCCGCCAACATTCCGAAAACGGGATTCTTTCAAGCGGGATACACCTTTCTTCTCGGCTTCGGCAATATCGTCCCAGGCCGACGAATACTGGCTCTTCCATTCGGGTTTGCTAGCCACCAGGGCCCGGAAATCCGCTTCCTCTTTTTGGCGTTTGGCGATCAAATCCTTGTCCAGAAGACCGCTATACCTTCCCGTCAGTGCCTTCAGCGAATTCTCAATCCCGAAAATCTGGTTGGCCGCTTGCCGGGCTTGCTCGGGTCCTTCAGAGGAGTATTGCCTCAGGACTTTCAGGCGGGCGTTCAAAATCTTCAGCGCTAGCGGGAGATAATAGTCCCTCGTGTTCTCGATCTGCGCCAACGTGTCCAGGCGCGCGGTTGAGCCCGGATTGCCGGAGACAAAAACCAGCTCGCCGTCCGCCGCTCCGCCGGCATTCCATTTCAGATAATGCGGTGTCTCAATGGGTTTATCGTTTTCATAAACGCGAAAGAGCGCCATGTCCAGGTCGTAGCGGGGATAGGTGAAATTGTCGGGGTCGCCTCCGAAGAAGGCGATCTGCCGCTCCGGCGCAAAAACCAGGCGAAGATCCGTATATTTCTTGTAACGATAGAGCCAATACTCTCCGCCTTGATAAAGCGAAATGACGTCAGAACGCAGCCCGGTGGCATCCTGACTTTCCTTTTCGATTTTCGCGATTTCCGCCTTTCGTGCTTCGAGCGCTTCCTTGTCACTCTGCCCGGATTTCAGGACGCCCAGCACCCGCGTCGTTACGTTCGCCATAGAAATCAAAACGTTTACTTCCAGGTCAGGGCATTTCAACTCTTCGGCCTGAGTCCGCGCATAGAACCCGTCTTTCACGTAGTCCTTCTGCGGGGTGGAGACTTTTTGCAACTGGCCGAAGGCCACATGGTGATTGGTGAGTGCCAACCCGTGCGGGCTGACAAACGAGCCCGAACCGCCGTCGTTAAATCGAACGCTGGACAGGCGGACGTGATCCAGCCATTCTTGCGTGGGCGTGAAGCCGTAGCGCTCCTTCAATTGTTTCGTGGGTGGATTGTCGAAGGTCCACATGCCCTCGTCGGCGAGAACTTGAGCGCCGATCAGCGCCAAAGCAAAAGATGCCAGTAACACCAGCAGACAAAGTCGCGAACAAAGAATTTTCTTTTTCATAGCTCTCCTTAGAAGCACGCTCCTCAAGATTGCGAATGGCTACTGGAGCCGCACAACCTCGGCGCTTGCCGCTTGCCACTCGCCACTGCCTTCATCAGTTCGCCGGCAATTTCACAGCACGCCCGGTGCGGATCGATTCCTTCGCCGCATCGAGTATCTCAACTACGCCCACATTCAGGCTGGCCGCGACCGGGTTCTCAATCGGCTTGTCGTTGCGAATGCAATAAAGAAAATACGCTATCGGATTGCTCGTCTCATGCGGCACCGGCCCAAGCGTGACGGGTTGGCCGTCCGGGTGGTCGACATCTGCTTGCGATTTCGCCGCCCGATAAAGCACGCCGTCCCCAGTCGCCAGCAGGCTTCCCTTGGGGCCGAAGACCTGCACCTGCCCTTTGGAATAAGGCCAATCCCAACTTGCCTGGATGATAGCGGTGGCGTCGGGATATTCGAGCAAAATCACGGCGTCGTCATCCACGGCGTTCGCTTGCGCGGTTTTGAGTTTGAGTGAGTAGGCGAAAACGCTCGATGGCCGGCCCTTCAGCCACAAAGCCCACTCCGCGCCGTAGCAGCCGAAATCCACGATCGCGCCGCCGCCGTTCTTCACCGGATCGTAGAGCCAATCGGCAAAATATTTCGACACCCCGATTTCCTTCGGCCCCTCGTGGCCGTATTGCACGATGATTTTTTGGACCGGGCCCAACTCACCGGCATAAACCCGATGGAAAAGCTCGTGCGTCGAGGCAGCCCAGGCATTCCAATAATTCACCATCAGCTTGATGTGCGCGGCGTTCGCCAGGCGCTCCATCTCGCGCGCGTCGGCGGCGGTCGAGGCCAGCGGCTTTTCGGTGGAATAGTGAATATGCCGCTTGGCGCACTCTCTCAGAATCTCGAGATGGCGATTGTTGGCGGTGGTCACAATCACCGCCTCCGGCTTCGCTTCATCCAGCATCTTGACGTAATCGGAATAAAACTTCACCTCCGCCGGCACTTGCTGCTTGGCTTTATCCACCAACTCCGGGTGCGGGTCGGCTATGGCAACGAGTTCCGCCTCCGGCTCCTTGGCGATGGCTCCCAGGAGCCCCCAAACGTGATCGTGGTCGAGACCCACGATGGCTAGTCTCGTTTTTGCGGTGGATTGAGCGCTTACAAAACGCGTTAGCATAAGAAACGCTGCGGACAGCATGATCATTCTTCTGGGCACGCTATGGCCTTTCTCGGTGGGCTTGTCACGGTGCGATGAGTATACCGCCGGTCAAGCCGAAAATGGCTATTTTTCGCTGCCGGCAAACTCGCTTTACAGCAACAAAACCTTAGAGCCACACCCGCAATGGATGCAGGAGTTGAAGTTCATGCTTGGAGTGTTGAAGATCCTGTACTATAATGAATTAGAGAGCGATCCTAAGATCGGCTGGCAGGAATATGCCACTTGAAAAAGAAGTCGAATACTTTCGTCAGCATAAAGACGAATGGCTTCTCCACCATGAGGGAAAATATGCCCTCGTCAGAGGCGAAGAACTCATTGGCACTTTTACCAAAGAAGAAGAGGCGTACGAAGAGGGTGTCAAGCACTTCGGTGCGGGGCCTTTCTTGATAAAGCCAATTCTCAAAGTAGAGCCCCCTGAGCAGATTCCAGCGTTCTTTCTAGGACTGTCAAATGCCCGTCTTTCATAGACGGTTCATAGATTCCAAATCTAGAAAGTCCGACCCTGACCATTTACGGAGTATAGGTCCGAGTATTCCTGTCGAGGTTGCTGTCACGGACTTACTGGCTGCGAACCTCACTCAGTCTGGGAAGTCCGTTCCACAGTCTCATTCTGGATACGCACTAGTCGATACCGGTGCATCGGTAACTGCCGTTGATGAAGATGTTTTGAAGCAGCTAGGCATCAACCCCATTCGGACCATTGAGCTATCCACCCCGAATGGTACGCAAACCAGACTGTTGTATCCCGCTAAGCTGCTCTTTCCTGGGACGCCTTTGCCACCGCTAGAGTTCGCTTCAATTGTAGGGGTCAATGTTAAAGACCAAGGCTGCCTGGTTCTCATTGGGAGGGATATCTTGAGGCATATGCTCATGGTATACGATGGAACCGGCGGATACGTTGCATTCTCGTTTTGAGCTCCCTCAACAACGAACATTTAGGACACCACGGAGCACTTGTGGCATTTGAGAATCGTGTGGCGCTGATCACGGGCGGGACGGGCGCGCTGGGCAGCGCCGTGACGCTCGAGTTGCTGAAAGCCGGCGCGCGCGTGGCCGTTTCGTATCGCGACGCCGCTGAGTGGGCAGCTCTCCAACGCCACGCGGCGGAATTTACGGAAAAGCTCTTCGGCCAGCAGGTCGATCTGACTCTCTCGGATGAAGTCGAGCGCATGGTGGCGGCAATTCGCGCCCGATGGGCGCGCATCGACTTTTTTGTGGCCCTGGCTGGGGGCTTCGCTGCCGGCAAGAGCTACGAAACCGGCGACGAGGCGTGGACCAAAATGTTCGACCTGAATCTTCATTCGCTGCTTGTCCCGCTGCGCGCCGTTGTCCCGGTGATGATGGAGCAGAAATTCGGCCGAATTGTCACAACTTCGAGCGGTTCAATCCTGCGCGGGGGAGGAGCCGGCATCGCAGCCTATGCTGTTTCCAAGGGCGCCGTGCGGCAGCTCAGCGAAATCCTGGCCGACGAGCTGGCCGCCTACGACATCCACGTCCACTGCATCATGCCGGGAACGATGGACACCGAAGCCAATCGAAAGTCCATGCCCAAAGCCGATTTTTCCAAATGGGTGAAGACGGAAGATGTGGCGCGCGTCATTCGAGCACTCCTCAGTGATGATGCGCGGGCTGTGCGCTCCGTTGTGGTGCCAGTCCTCGGTTAAGCTCAGATCCATCGTAGCGAATCTTACTCCACCTTGCCGTCAGCTACGGCCCTGTTTCCCTCGGCGACTTTGGGCGGACCAGCAAGCCGCAGCTCAATGACCGTGGCGATCGGGTTGAGTTTTTTCGGCTGGCCGATAGCGACGACTTTCACGCCGCCGCTTTGCTCTGATTTCGCCGTCAGCGTTTCGTTGCCCTCCAACGCGCGAGCGCCGACTATCGGGGTCTCCAAATCGCTCAGCCTCAGTTCCTCCTTCGGCCAACTGAAAACGTGCAAGTAAAGCGTATTCGCCTTGGTTGTGACGCGTCCGTCGAACGGGAGCTTGCGGAAAGGGCTTTGCGTGGTGCCGTAAATGCTTTCGCCGTTCACCTTCATCCACGCGCCGATTTGTGCCAGCCGCTCGTCGATCGCGTCGGGGAACACGCCTTCGCCGGTGGGACCAACGTTGAGCAGAAAATTCCCGCCCTTGCTCGCGATGTCGATCAGCTTGCGAATCAAATCCTCCGACGATTTCCAGTTGGTGTCGTTCTTGGCGTAACCCCAGGTGTCGTTCATGGTCATGCAAGTTTCCCACAAGCGCCCATTAGGAAGCGCGTTGGCCGGAATGTTTTGCTCGGGCGTTGCATAGTCCTCAGGCAGATTGTTGCGGTCGTTGATGAGGATGCCGGGCTGGATCGACCGGATCATCGCGTTCACTTCTTCCGAGTGCAGTTCCTGCGCGTTGTGCTCCCAACCGCCATCGAACCAAAGAATGCCAATGGGCCCATAGTTGGTCAGCAGCTCGCGCAGTTGGCCCTTCATGTAATCGATGTACCGGTCCAGGTTGGCGCCGTCAGCGGGACGCGACACCACTTCCCATTTGCGGCGCGGCACATAGTCCGGGTGATGCCAGTCCATAATCGAATGATAGAAGCACAACTTGATGCCCTGGCGCGCGCACTCTGCCGCCAGTTCCTTCATCGGATCGCGCTTGAAAGGCGTCGCCTTGGTGATACAATAGTCGCTGAGCTTCGTGTCGAACATATCGAACCCGTCGTGGTGCTTGCTGGTGATGACAATGTATTTCATCCCGGCGTCCTTCGCTGTCTTCACCCAGATTCGCGCATTGAACCTGACAGGGTTGAATTGCGCCGCGAATTTTTCGTAGTCCTTCACCTGCATCTGCTTGTTCGAGAAATACCATTCGCCGATGCCCTTCTTGCCCTGGAGGTCTGTCGAGTCGGCGGGCACCGAGTAGATGCCCCAGTGAATGAACATGCCGAACTTCGCTTCGCGCCACCACGCCGTGCGCCGTTCGAATTGTTCAGGGCTTTCCTTCGCTGTTTGGGCTTGGGCCGCAAGCGCAGCCAGAATCAAGATGACCACAAGCTTGCCGAGATGCTTGAACCGCATAGTTCGATCCTTTCCCGAGTGGGACGAGGGGTCTAGCGACCTCGCTTCCAGCACACACTCGACTGCGATTTCTCTGTGCCAATATCACGAATGAGCTACAAGGGTCAATGGCGATGAGGCCGGAGAAGGCAGAAGGCAGAAGGCAGACCTACCTTCGAAGGTAGTTTTTGCTGCCTACTGCTTACTGCCTTTTGCCTACTCTTCTCGGCGCGTTGCCGGTCCTCGCGTTTCGGCTTATAATCAATTTCGCTGTTTACGAATTCGAATCCACCTCACGTCCGCCCCGTTATGTTTCTGGTTTACAGTCTGCTTTTCACTTTGGGTGTGGTCTTGACGGCACCGTATTACTTGTGGCGTCTGAGGGGGAAGATTCTCTCGGCGGCCGACTGGCGCGAGCGGCTCGGATTTCTTCCCGCGCACTTTCCTAGTGCAGAGCAGGCTGGCGCCGGCGGCGCGCTGTGGGTGCACGCCGTTTCCGTGGGCGAGACTCTCGCCGTGGCGGGGCTGGTTAAGGGACTGCAAAAGGAATTTCCCGAGCGCAAGGTCTTTTTGAGTTCCGTCACCGTTGCCGGCCGCGAGGTGGGCGAGAAGCGATTGCCCGATGTTGCCGGCCACTTCTACCTGCCGCTCGATTGGCGGGCGTCAGCCCGGCGCGTGATGGACCGGTTGCATCCCGCTCTTTTGCTGATCGTGGAAACAGAACTATGGCCCAATTTGCTGCGTGCCGCGCACGAAAGGGGCACGCGAGTGGCGCTCGTGAACGCTCGGCTTTCGAACCGCTCATTCCGTGGCTATCGCCTGGCGAAGCCTTTCATGCGCCGAGTCCTCGAGTGCGTGGATTGGATCGGCGCTCAGACTGCGCAGGATGCGGAGCGATTCGTGCTTCTGGGCGCGCAACCCGAACGCGTGGCCGTGGTGGGCAATTTGAAATTCGACGGACAGCCGCCGCAGATCAGCCCGTTCACTGGCCGGCTGCGCGAGGCTTTGGAAAGCTCCGGCCGTCGTCCGGTGTTGGTGGCAGCGAGCACGATGGCGGGCGAGGAGCAGATCCTCCTTCAGGCCTGGAAGGAAATTCGCGCTCAGCATCCCCGAGCGCTTTTGATTTTGGCGCCGCGACACGTCAACCGGTTTGAGGAAGTCAGTTCGCTGTTTCTCCAATCGGGACGAAGTTTCGTCCGGCGCACGGCGCTTGAGCCGGACTCGCGGGGAATGGAGCAGCAACTTGCGGCGCCGGAGGTCTTGTTGCTCGATACCATCGGCGAGCTGGCAGGAATCTTCGAGTTGGCCGACGCGGTTTTTGTGGGCGGAAGTCTGGTGCCCACGGGCGGACATAATCTGCTCGAGCCCGCTTATTGGGGCAAGCCCATTTTGTTCGGGCCGCACATGGAAAATTTCCGCGACATCGCGCAACAGTTTACGGCGGCGGGAGCAGCAGTGCAGGTCCACAGTGCGCACGAGCTGGCGCGGGCCGTGTCGGACCTGCTTCGGGATAAGGATGGCCGGAGAGCCATGGGTGACCGAGCCCGACACTTGATGCAACAGGGAGCGGGCGCCACGGAGCGCACTCTGGAGCAGCTCAGGATCATGCTCGGTGTTCACGCTTCCGCCCACACCCGCGCCTGAGAAGTGAGCAACGGTGAATCGAATCTTTATGCCGCTCGCCGTGGGTTTTAGAATGGGAGTTGCGCTGCGCACCGCCGCCTACGGGCGAGGCTGGCTCAAGACTCGCCGATTGAACCGGCCAGTGGTGAGTGTGGGCAACCTCAGCGTAGGCGGAACGGGGAAGACACCTTTCGTCGCATTTCTCGCTGAACTTTTGATGAAGCGGGGATGGAAGCCCGGCATCCTCACGCGAGGCTATGGCCGGCGCAAGGGGGCGAAGTTGGTGCCGATTGCGCAGGGCGACAGGCGCGCTCCCCATCCACGCGAGGTTGGTGATGAGCCGGCGCTGCTGGCGAGAAAGTTGCCCGAAGTCCCCATCGTGGTTGGCGCGGACCGATACCGCGCCGGCCTTTTGGCCGAAGAAAAGTTTGGCGTCAATGTGCACATCCTGGACGACGGCTTTCAACATCTGGCGCTGGCGCGTGATTTAGATATCGTTCTTCTCGATGCGACGCAGGAGCTATTGCACTACACGCTGCTGCCCGCCGGGCGGTGGCGCGAACCGTTGTCGGCGCTGAACCGCGCACATCTTGTGGTTATCACCCGCACGGAACTGGCGGACCCCCAGCCGCTTGAGATTCGACTGCGCGACGCAAAGTCTCGGGCCTCTATCTTTCGGTGCGTGACGACACTGAAGGATCTTGTGGACGTTTCTAGCGGGAAGATCGCATCGCGGGAGAGCGTCGGCGCCGCTCGTGTCCATGCTTTTTGCGGAATCGGGAATCCAGATGCTTTCTTTCGAAACGTCGAACAATGGGGTTTCGCCGTGGTCGCGACGGCCAGCTTTCCGGACCATCATGTTTTCGAGCCGAGCGATGTCAGTCGGCTCGTGGCCAAGGCGCGCGAAGCGGGCGCAAAGGCATTGATCACCACCGAGAAGGATGCGCTCAACCTTCCCGCCGTCGAGAAAACAGAGATGCCCCTATGGGCTTGTGTTGTGCAGTCTGAAGTGCACGGGGCCAATGCTTTCGCGGAAGCATTATTTGAGCGTCTCGAAGCTGCGAAGGGGAGTGCCTGATGCCGCGTGCCAGCGATTTACGTGATCCCGCAAAGATCATGGTCCGCGCCACGAACTGGGTGGGCGATGCAGTAATCTCGTTGCCTGCGCTGGAAGCTCTGCGCGAACGCTTTCCTCACACCGAGATAGTTCTGGTAGCCAAGCCCTGGGTAAGCGAGTTGTACTCGCACCACCCCGCCGTCAACCGGCAAATTGTTTACGACGCGGATGGGAAGCATCGTGGCGCGCGCGGATTCCGACAACTGATTGACGCCCTGCGCGCCGAGGCCTTCGACGCGGCCATCCTTCTCCAGAACGCGTTTCATGCGGCCTGGATGGCGTGGCGCGCGCGTGTACCGGTGCGCCTGGGTTACGCGCGGGACGGCCGGGCCGCGTTGCTGACCGATGCCATCGAAGTGCCGCCCAGCGCCGCTTACGGCCACCAGGCGTACTACTACCTGCAATTATTGTTTCGCGCCGGCGTGATCGACAAGCCCGAACCTGCCCGGCCCATCACCGAGGCACGCTTGGTTCTCGAGAATGCGGAGCGAGCCTGGGCGGCCAATCATCTCCGATTGCTGGGTCTGGAGGGCCCGCGATTCCTGGTGGGCCTGAACCCCGGCGCGTTTTTCGGGCCGGCCAAGCGCTGGCTCCCTGACCGCTTCGCCGCTCTCGCCGATCGCCTGATTGGAGCCCTTCATGCCGATGTGTTAATCTTCGGGTCGCCTGCCGAACGCCCGCTGGCGGAACAAATCGCTCGCGCCATGAAGCACACTCCCACCATCGTGGCGGGCGAGACCACGCTTCGGCAGTTCATGGCGCTTCTTGCCCAGTGCCGATTGGTGGTGACCAACGATTCCGGTCCGATGCACCTGGCAGCGGCACTGGGCCTGGCGGTGGTCGCAATATTCGGCTCCTCGGATGAACGCGCGACTGGGCCAATGAGCTCGCGAGCGAGAGTTGTGAAGCACAACGTGCCGTGCAGCCCTTGCTTGTTGCGCGAGTGTCCCATCGACTTCCGTTGCATGATGGGCTTGACGGTCGAAGATGTCTACCGGGCGGCTTTGGAACTCGTGAAGGAATTGGATATTCGATATGATCGCTCGGGCTAAAATACAGTGGCGAGTGGCAAGTGACAAGTGACAAACAAGAACAAACCTGGCACGCTGAGAGAAATTTCGGAGTCGGTGAGAAAGAGTCTTCGCAGTTCCCGCGCGGCGAAGTTGCAGCGCGCCGCAGCCAAGCGCCCGCGAAGGGCCCGTGGCGTCACGGCCGTTTTTCTGGACCGCGACGGCACTCTTTGTGAAGAAGTCGGCTACGTCAATCACATCGACCGGGTGAGGCTCTTTCCGTGGACGGCCGAGGCGGTCCGCAAGCTCAACCGGGCCGGCGTCCTGGTGATCGTTACCACCAATCAGTCCGGTGTAGGACGCGGCTATTTTCCCGAGGAGTTGGTGCAGCGAGTCCACCAGAAAATCGCCCTCGAGCTGGCCGCCAGCGACGCGCGGCTCGATGCGTTTTATTACTGCCCGCACCATCCGGAGGCAAGCGAGAAGGCTTACCGAAAGGACTGCGACTGCCGCAAACCGCGCACGGGCATGCTGGATGAGGCGGCGAAACGGTTCCACATCGATCTTAAGTCTTCCTATGTCGTCGGTGACAGCAGCCGCGACATGGAGATGGGGTTCAACGCCGGAGTGCGCACGATTCTGGTGATGACGGGGTACGGCCGCGGTAATTACGAAAACCTGCGGCATCGCTGGCGACGCCAGCCGGACATGATCGCGGAAAATCTATTGGAAGCGGTCGAAAAAATATTGGGAGAAATCAGAAATCAGAAATTAGAAGTCAGAAATCAGAAAAACTCAGAACGTAAACAATGGAAAGTGGAAGACGTATTTTGATTTGAGGAGGAAGATCCCATGGAAGCGACCAAAGAGAAGCCGCGAGACTTGAAAGTGCGAACCCGAGACTTCGCGTTGCGGGTGATTCGACTATATGGGTCGCTGCCGAAAAAGACGGAAGCCCAAGTGATTGGGAGGCAGGTTTTGCGGTCTGGGACGGCGGTCGGTGCTAATTATCGTGAGGGTCTGCGCGCTCGTTCCAAATCTGAATATGCGGCAAAACTCAACATCGGGCTGATGGAGCTTGAGGAGACTCTTTATTGGTTTGAGCTGCTGGAGCACTCCCAGATCATCCCGGGACCGAAGCTTGTTCCCTTAGTTACCGAGACGTCGGAACTGAGCGCTATTCTTGTGACGCTGATCAAGCAAGCCAGGGCGGCAGAAAAGCAGAAGGAAAAGCAGAAATTAGAAAGCAGAAATCAGAAAAAACCAGAAGGCAACCAGCAAGCAGAAGTATTGGAGGCTTGATTCTGATTTCTAATTTCTGATTTCTGATTTACTCATGAAAATTACCATTGCAGACCGCAACACTTTGCTCGCGCTCATCGAGCGCTTTCCCCAGCAGCGCATCATTCTCCTTGGTGACCTGGTGGCGGACGAGTTCGTTTACGGCGAGATCGCGCGCGTGTCCCGCGAAGCGCCGGTGCTGATTTTGAAGGAGCGCGAGAGGCAGATTGTCCCGGGCGGCGGCGCCAACGCCGCCAACAACCTCGCGGATTTGGGCGCGCAAGTAATGCTGGTGGGCGGAATCGGCGACGACGAATCAGGTGAGGCGCTGCTTCGCTATTTTCGGCAAAAGGGTGTCTCCACTCGGCGCGTGCTCCGCGTGCGGGGCTACCGGACGCCCACCAAATCGCGCGTCCTCGGCGGTCTCTCTCACTGGCAACGCCAGCAGATTGTCCGCGTCGATCGCGAGCCGCCCGAGCCGGTCAGCCCGAAGTTTCGCCGGCGTTTCAGCGAGAGCGTCGTGCCTCTGCTCGCGAAAGCCTCCGCCTTGTTGGCCTCCGACTATGGTTTTGGCTCGACCGACCATCGTGAAGTTGAGTTTCTGCGACGGCGCGCCGGCCGCCGCGCGCTCGCCATCACGGTCGATTCGCGTTACGACCTGCTGAAATACTCGCGCCTGACGGCGGCAACGCCCAACGAGCCGGAACTCGAGGCGGCGTTTGGGAAGCGCATCGGGAATAACATCGAGCTCCTTCATCAACTCGGCCAGAAGGCGCTTCAGCGGCAGCGATTCCAGGCGCTGCTCGTCACGCGTGGCCGCGACGGGATGGTCCTGTTCGAGCCGCGCTCGAAACCCCGGCACATCCCAATCTTCGGCACCGACGAAGTGGCGGACGTTACGGGCGCGGGCGATACGGTGATTGCGGCATTCACGCTGGCGCTGGCGGCGGGCGCAAATTTCTTCAACGCGGCTCAGCTCGCCAATTGCGCGGGAGGTTTGGTGGTGATGAAGCGCGGCACCGCGACGGTGACGCGACAGGAGCTCGAGGAGGCCATTCGCAACGCGTGAGCGATAAGCTGGTTGCACGCGCCGAACTTTCCCGCCGGGGCGAGCGTTGGCGCCGGGAAGGGAAGCGCATCGTTTTTGCCAACGGATGTTTTGACTTGCTCCACGTTGGGCACGTTCGCTATCTCCAGGGAGCGAAGGAGCAGGGCGATGTGCTCGTGGTGGGAATAAACAGTGACCGGTCCGTTCGAGACCTGAAAGGCGAAGGCCGGCCTTTGCTTCCCGCCGAAGCGCGCGCGGAGTTGGTGGCGGCAATCGAGTGCGTGGACCACGTTGTGATTTTTGATGACCTCACCGCCGAGCCTGTTCTGCGCGACCTGCGGCCTCATGTTCATTGCAAAGGTACCGACTACACCGAGCAGACAGTCCCCGAGCGCGAAGTGATGAAGGCCCTGGGCGGCGAGGTTCGCATCGTCGGCGACGCCAAGACGCATTCAACGCGCGATGTCCTCGCTGAAATTGTGAAGCGATTTGGCAGGGACTAAAAGCTGTCTAACAGGCTGGCGAAACAGCGGCTGCGTCCTGCACGGCACAGTGTTCCTGGATACCGGAGAGATCGCAACAGTGACCGATCAGAACCGAGGAAAGAACAAACAAGCTCACGCAAAGACGCTAAGGCGCCAAGAAATATCGCGCGCACATCCAATCGGTCTTTTACGGACCTCTGCGTCTTTGCGCCTTCACGAGAGATTCTTTCTCTTTTCAGGGATTCTTTCGAAGCTTCTGAGTCACCAGCCGATCCGCTGGATGCCCCTGACCACATCGAAATGCCGATCACGGCTCAAAAGCGGGAGGGCATGTTGCCGGCAAAGGGCTGCGATCCAAAGGTCGTTAGTGGGAATCGACCTGCCCATTACTTTCAACTCCAGGCCAATGGCTGCGTAGTGCTGTGCGGTCTCCACATCGATAGGCAGGATAGTCACCGCTGTGATCCACTCCCCAAGCCAGTGCTCGTAATGGGTTCGGTGCCGGGACTGAGCGATTCCGAGCCGATATTCTCCCAAGACGATCACCGGAACCGCTATTCGCTCAGCGTTGGCAACCACCTCCAGCGCGGCGGGCTCGCGTTCCGCAGCGGCGGACAAAGCGTTCGTGTCCAGAATCAACGCCACATCTCCGTGTCGATTTTCTCGAAATCCGCTTCAATGAGACGGTTGATGCGTTCGTTCTCTTTGTGCAAGTGCTTCAGCTTGCCCATGAGTTTAACCCAAGGTTTTTCGCCTGTCTTGGCATTCGCGGCCAGCTTGTCCTTCACCGCTTCCGTCACCAATTCACGGAGCGGTATTCCGCGCTCGGCCGCCACGGACTTCGCGCGGCGAAAGATGGCATCTGGGATCTCCAGCGTGGTTTTCATGTTTTGATATTCCCATATTTATGGGAAGGGGTCAAGAGGGCAGGGGATGGCGACAAGAAGCCGCAGAGTCTCCGGACTTGAAACTCTTCGTTACGGACCCGGCCCTACGACTGCGGCTGAGCGGAGCAGGATATTTCCGCCAGAATTTACTTGACAAACAATAACGCAGAGCTATACTCATTTCAGCTTTAACTCATGCGCGTAGTACCGTTCTTCTCCGCGCTTCCGCCTGCGGAAGAAGAAAGAAGACAAAAAGTAGGAATCAGGACCCAGGAGTCTGGAGTCAGAAGAGCAGTGTCCGTTGTCCGTGGTCAGTTGCCCGTCGCGATGTCTTGGAGCGGGCCACTGTCGCTCGGAGAACTGCCAGAAGAATCCCCTGGAGTTTGCGATGCCATTTCTCAGGAAGTAGACACTGACTACCGCGAGCCTTGGCGCGCGGCGCCGCGGTTCGAAACTGGAGAATCGAAACTCGAAATTCGAAACTCGAAATATGCTGCAATTGAGAATCATGAGAGACTTGTTCCCGGAGAGCGGCGTGACCGCGTGCCGCCCTGGGGAAGGGAGGGCAGGAGCGGGGAGTCGGGGCTATGGCGGATTTGTTGTTGGAAGGGGTATTCACCAGAATCGATTATCGTAACTTGGCGTATAGCAGTGCGCGGAGCGGCCAAAAGAACACTGTGGGCGCGCCGGGTCAAAAAAATGTGCAAAAATGCGGTTCGAAGCCACCATGTTGTTGAAAATAAAGGAAAGTCGATTTGGTTCGAAGCCAAAAATTCGGTTCGAAGCCATTCGTCGTGAAGAAAAAGCGAAGATGCGGTTCGACGCCATCATTCGATTGAAAATACAGGAGTTCCATCTAGGACGATCCCCAATGCGGAGCCATTGTTGAAGCTCTACATTGGCTTCGAATGGGTTTGATCTCAGGCTTCTTAGGGCGGTCCGAATGTCTACGAAGCGCAATATCCGATTTAGTATGATTTAATAAGAGGGATAAGGGCAGGCGCCCAGGAACGGGGAATGAGGGGGTCGGGATTAGGGATTTGGGGGAAAAACAGCGGCAAGGGCTAACCGGCGAGCGGCGAAACGGACAGGGACTATTTGTGATTAGGGAAAGAGACGCCAGGGAAACGGCGGGGGAAAGCGATTTCCGAATTCCGAGACCATAGGGCTTATAGCTCGGCAGGATAGTGAATACTACATAAGATGTGGCAACCTACTATTGAACACCGGCCTTCCGATCTGCGATCCTCAAGTTTAGAATACCGGATGCGTTTCCTCATCATACGTCTGAGCTCGATCGGGGACATCGTACACGCTCTGCCTGCCGTGTCGTGGCTGGCCAAGACTTTTCCCGAAGCTGAGATTGATTGGGTTGTCGAGAAGCGTTTCGCCGTTTTGCTCCAGGGAAATCCCTATGTGCGGCGTGTGATCGGGCTGGATACGCTCGGCTGGCGAAAGAGGTTGGTTTCGCTGGCTACTCTTCAGGAGGTTCGACTGGGCGTGGCATCGCTGCGTGAGGCCGCCTACGACACGGCGGTCGATTTCCAAGGGCTTTACAAGTCCGCAGTCATTGCCTGGCTCAGCCGATCGAGATATAGACTGGGTTTTGCGGCGAACTGGCTGCGCGAGCCGGCCGCGGGAATTTTCTACGATGAGCGAGTGGCGCCGCACGGCCGCCATCACGTCATCGAGTGGAACTTCGCGCTGGTTGAACCGCTGGGCGTCCGCACCCCGGAAGTCGATCAGTGGGAGTTTCCCCTGCTGCGAACGGAGGCCGATGACGGCTACGTCGCCGGGCGTTTGGCTTCATTTGGAGCTAAGGAGTACATCGTGGTCAATCCCGGCGGCGGATGGCAATCCAAGCGCTGGGCGCCGGAAAACTTTGCGGAACTCATCCGCCGGCTTGCGCTGGAGGTGGGCAGCAAGATTTTCTTGACCGGTTCTCCGGAGGAGGAGCGTTTGATTCATGAGATCATTCGCTTATCAGGCTCGGCTGAGGCGCATTATTTTCCCTCGACGCTCGTGCAGTTCATTGCGCTGGCCAGACGAGCCCGGCTGTTCATCGGAGGAGATACAGGGCCTTTGCACCTTGCGGCTGCGGTTGGGACGCCCATCGTGGCAATCTTCGCAACAACCGACCCGCTGAACACCGCTGAACGCAACGGCCCTTTTCTTTCGGAGGACGTGGTTATCACGAACGGCGGCCGGGAACGGTCCGCGCGCAGAGTGCGAGCCGCGCGGTACATTGAAGGCGTCAGCGTTGAGGCGGTGCTCGCCGCCACTCGCGAGCGCTTAGCAAGGCTCCGGCAATTCGGGGCGAGGACGCATGGATAAGAACTATGCCGCCTGGGCGGCCCGATGGCGAGTGCCGCTGGGGTTTGCGATGGCCATTGCCCTCGTCATTTTGTCGCAACCCACACCCCGGTTTCTCGTGGGCGGAGCGGCCGTGGCGCTGGTCGGGCTTCTTTTGCGGGGCTCCGCGGCAGGCTATCTTGAGAAAGGGCAGAAACTCGCGACGCACGGGCCTTACCGGTACATGCGCAACCCGCTTTACCTTGGCAGTTTCGTGATGGGCTCGGGCTTTGCGATAGCGGCCGCGTCATGGACTCTGGGCCTGGCGTTCCTGGTTTTCTTTCTCCTGATCTACGCGCCCGTCATGCGCCGAGAAGAGGAAGAGTTGCAACGGCAATTCGGTGGAGAGTACGAACGATACGCCGGTTCCGTGCCGCTGTTCTTCCCCACTTTTCTTCGTCGCGCTGGGAGAGATACGAGCGCTTCCGCCCGAGAGAGATTCCAATGGAAGCGCTACCGTAATAATCGCGAATACGAGGCGGCTCTCGGTTACATCGTTGGGTTGGTTTTTCTGGCCGCGAAGATGAAATTGCGATAAATTGCCCAGGCCGCTCCAGGATGCGGTTTCGCGTCCAAACATCAGTTATGAAAGTTCGGCTCGTCGAGGTCCTTGGCGCCATTCTCGCTGCCCTTGTCGCACCGGGCCTGAACCCCGGTCACGCGCAGGCGTCGGGCCCGCAACCCTTCGCTGCGGCAGAAACGCTGACCTACGAGGTGGACTGGTCCGTCTTCACTGCCGGAAAAATCGTGGCGAGACTCGCAGGCACTGACCAGGATGGCCCATCGGAAATCATCACCAGCGCCCGGTCGCAGGGCGTCGCGTCACTCCTCTACAAAGTTCAGGATGAGTACCATTCGTTTTTCAATCCGCAAACGCTGTGTTCGCGGAGGATCTCAAAAAAGGTCAGCGAAGGGAGCCGGCACCGGGAGATGGAAATCGCCTTCAACAGCGAACAGGGCGTAGCCGTGGTGGACGAGCGTGACCTGAACGCGCCGAACGCTCCTCCCAAGCACATCGAACACACACTCCCGCCTTGCGCGGAGGACATGGTAACCGCTTTCTATTTCATGCGACGCCAGCCCCTGCACGTCGGCCAGGAGATTCGGCTCGCCGTCAATGACGGCGGGGAGACGCAGGCAGTCGTGGTAGAAGTCCAGGCGGAAGACCAGCTTCAGACGGCGCTCGGCAGCCGCAGGGCCATCCGTGTTGAGCCGAAAATTTTCGGATCGTTGTACAAGAGGAAGGGGAGACTGCTCGTTTGGTTTAGCGATGACGAGCAACACTTGCCGCTCCGTCTGAGATTGACGGTTTCGGTCGGCACGATCACCGCGAATTTGAAGTCGGTGTCATCGGCGCCAATGATGCAGGCTCCTGTGCACTGAGATTCTTGCCCCAGGTGCGACGCTCAAACCATTCTGTATTTCTCGGCCATCAGCCGTTGAAAACGTGGCTTGTAGATGAGGTCGTAGGTTTGTTCCTTGTCGGGAAACAGGCTGAGAGCGAACTCGCGCGTTGCGCCTACGAGCTCCGAGGCTTCTTCCACGGAGATTTCCGATTGAGACAGAACGTTCATCACCAGGTCGACGACAATTTGGAGGCGTCGCACCTTGCGATTCTCTTCAAAGATCTCGGATTGCGTGGCCACCTTTTCCTCGCGGCGGGAAAATCCGCATGAAGCTTTCACTTCAGCCCGCCTCAGATTATGATAACTCAGGCGAACGCAAGTTGGGGTAAGAGTGATTCGCCGATCCCACGGACCGAAATGGAAGACGTGCCTTCGGTCGATACCAACTCAATTCCGGCCGGAAAGCTGGAGAAGCGGGCCGGCCGGTGGCGCCGCGCGCGTGAAGTCCTCGACCGGTCGTTAGTGACCTTCTTTGAGGAAGACTCGTTGACCGTTTCGGCCTCGATCGCCTACTTCGGCCTGCTGTCGATCTTCCCCATGATGCTTCTACTGGTGAGTCTCAGCGGGATTTACATCCGACACTTTGAACTCAGCGGCGATCTCACGGTCGTCTTGCAAGGCTTTCTACCGATGAAGCCCGATTTCATCATGCGCGAACTGGTGAAGATCTCGGAGGGTTTTGGCCGCGTCACCGTGATTTCGTTCGCGATTCTCCTGTGGAGCGCTTCAGGAATATTCCGGCCCCTGGAGAAAGCGCTGAACCGCGCTTGGGGAGTGGAGGAAACCAGACCGTGGTGGAGAAGCTATCTGCTTGCCTTGGAGATGGCGTTGCTCTTCGCGCTTTTTGTTTCCGTGTACACCGGCTTGGTCGGCTGGAACTTTTATATTCAGGGTAAATTCTATCGATGGGCGGAACTCCATCCGGCTCCTGCCCTGACCGAGTTCACTTATCAGATCCTTTTTGCCGCCACGACGTTTGCAATGACGTTGAGTATCTTCACGCTTCTCTTCCGGCGGCTGCCCAACCGGCAACTGAAGACTCGGCACGTGCTGCCCAGCGCCTTTCTCACGGCGATATTTTGGGAAGGCGCGCGCACGATGTTCACGCTGCTCCTGCCTCGTTTCAATTACAGCCACGTGTACGGGTCGATCGGCGCGGTCGTGGCGTTGATGACATGGCTTTACATTTCCTCCGCGGTAACGCTGTTCGGCGCCCACGTTTCAGGCAACCTCTACACCACCCTGAGAAGGCCCGCGCCAGACCCGGGAGCGGCGACTCAATCATCTGGCGCAGCGCCGTACGTGTGAACCCCGATCGATCCGCCGTCCATGACTACGGTGACCGCGCCGCTGAGATCCGTCCTGTACACCCGTGCGCCGATAGACCGAAGACCTCCGAGCATCTCGTGGCTAGGCTCTCCGCGTCCGTCACCTTCCGCGCTCACCAATGCCACCTGCGGCAACACTCGGCTTAGAAACTCTCGGGTTGAAGATGTTTTCGAGCCTTGACGCGCCACCTTCAGCACTTGACTTTCGAGCGGGAAAGATGAACCCGCCAACTCTCTTTCTAATTTCGCGCTGGAATCGCCGAGCAACAGTGCGCTCGTGCCTTGGTCCGAGATTCGCAATACAAGGGGACCATCGCCCACGGAGCCGGAGGCTGACAGCATGCCACTCCCGCGGGCCGGGCTCAGCACCTGAATCGATGTGGTTCCGCGAGTCACTATGTCGTCGGCGGTCATCTCTCGAATCCGAATCCCCAGACGCTGGATTGCTTCCATCAATCCCAAGTTGGCAGGAGTGAACGAATTCCCGCCCCGCCATACTTCGCCAACACGAAAGTTGCGAAATATGGCCAGAAGGCCGCTCACGTCTTCTCGGGCGTCGCTCACCACGACGATATCGATCTTCTGGATGCCGCGCGACCATAAGTAAGGCGAGATGATGTCTTCTCCCGGGTCCCAGCGCCGTCCCTGAGATGCGCCTTCACGCGTGTTGCGGGTTCGGCTTCCTCCGGCATCAATCAGCATCGTCGTCCGATCCGGCAGGACAACAAAAACGGCATCACCGCCGCCGCAATCAAGTGCCGTAAGTTCCAGGACGCCGCTGGAAAGTCGCAGAGCAAAAGGATGAACGGAAATCAGGAGGGCAAAGAAGACCATGCCGATGAGAGGAATCCAAGAAACGCGGGGCCGCTTTGCCAGCGTGACAGCCGCGATGATCGCCGACAAAGCAAAACCAAGAGCCACCCACGCGGGAGGCTCGGGAATGCGGAACGACAGCCAATGTGCGAGGCTTGGAACTTCAGTCAGGGCGAAAAGGACCTTCAGAATTAAAGCCACTGCTTTCGAAGGCCAGACCGCCAGTGAGGAGGCGAACGTCGCCAGAACAACGGTCGGAACTGCCGTGACCAGAAGAGCTACCATCACAGGGATTGCCAAGGCGTTCAGCCCGATGCCGGCAATTGTGACCCGATGGAACGTTTCCGCCATGGGTAGAAGCAGGCCCACTTGGAGGATCGCGGAAAACAACAAAATATTCGCAGTCCATAAGGCCAACCGAATTGGTACCGTCACAGCGCACGACGCAAGCGCGGGATGCCGGTCCATGAATCCTTCGCGCCGTTTTAGCACGCCAATCAAAGCCCGAACATCCAGGCGGAACTGTGCCTGGTGAGGTCTGAAATGAATATCCGGGTTGATGTCGTCAATTTTCCATAGAGCGCGGCGATAAGGTTCTATCGTGCGCATCAGAACCGGCGCCGCGAGTCCGGCAATCAACAGCACCGCCGAAAACGAGAGCTGGAAACCGGATTCCAGCAGCCATGCCGGACGATGGAGCAGCAACACCAGCGCCGCGAGCCCAATGGCATTCAGAAGCACGCGTTCGCGATAAAGCAGTCGCGCCACCAGATAGGCAACAATCATCACCGTGGCGCGGAGGGTTGCGGTTCGCTGTTCCACCAGTGCGGCATACGCGACCAGAAATATCAGCAACCATACGGATCGCCAAGTTGCACTCAATGGCAGAAGACGCAGCAGGAAGTTCGCAATCAATGCCAGCAAGCCGATATGAAGGCCGGCGATCACCAGCAGGTGATAGAGCCCACTGCTACGGAAACCCTCGATGGTCTCGGAATCAAGAGAAGCTCGCTCACCGAGCAAAACCGCTTTGAGCACGGCTCCGTCGCGCATGTTGTTCGACCAAGGTGGATAGAGAACGTCAATCGCATCAATCAAGCGTTGGCGAGCTTTCTCCAACATGCGGGCGAGTCCAGCTCCGGAAGTCCCGGGCAACTTTTCCAGCAGAAGCGGGCTCTTGATCGTCCCGTCCCAATAAATGTCTTCGATGGATTTCATCCACCAACGAAAATCAAAGCTGCCAGGGTTTCGATAGTTCTTAGGGTGACGAAGGCGAGCGAAGGCGCGGATCCTGTCGCCGTATTGGAGGTGTAGCGACTCCATTTCTGACCACGCTGCCGGGTCGTTCGAAGTCTCCAGCCGAAGGCGAACCTTGCCTTCCGCAGGACGAGTCGTGACGCTGGTTCTGCGGCGCGCGACCTCGACCCCCTTCGTTTCGATATCAAACTGCAATCCGTAGGGAGTGCGAAGGGGCGTCGAAACGAGGACGCCTTCCAAACGGATCGGGTCGGTGAGATCGATTCCCGAAGTCGCCAGGTGACGGACGTGATTCGGCGGAAATCGAGCTTCAAACAGAAATGAACTGGCCGAGCCAGCAACCACAAAACCGGCCAGCGCCAGTAAGGCTGAAACCTTTGGCCATTCCGACCGGAGCATGACCAAGCCGGCGAGGAAACAAACCCCCGCCGAAACGAGAAGCAGGCTAATATCTCCGATGACCTGACCCAAAGGCTTTTGTTCAGGATGAACCAGGAGTATCCCAAGCGCGAAGGAACTCGCAATGTAAAGCAGCGGGCTTCTGACCGGTCGTATTGCTTCGCTCTCGGAGTCCACAAATGCACCCGATGAAAGGGCGATCGTTCACGGCCTGTGTGGGCAAGATATTACCACGAGTGGCAAATGGGCTCATGGCGAAGTAGTGGACCAGTAGGAGAAGCGCTCGGAGAAGCCGCAGGAACCCTCTTGGAGGATTACCGGCGCGGCGTGAGTCTCGCCAAGCACTCCATGTGGAAGGTCTGCGGAAAGAAGTCAAACAATTCAACTGATGCCAACGCGAAGCCCTGCGCGAGGAGGAAGCCAAGGTCGCGCGCCAGCGTGGGAGGATGGCAACTCACGTAATGGATTTGTCGAGGCCGCAGCGCGGCGATGAATTTGAGGGTGGAAGATCCCACGCCGGCGCGGGGCGGATCAAGCACCACCAAGTCCGGCCCGGCGCGTGCAAACCGTCGCAGAAAGTCGAAAGCGGACTCCGCCACGACGCGGACATTGCCAAGCGAGTGCGACGTTGCGTTGGCGGCGAGGTCTTGAGCGGCCGGTGCGTGGGCTTCCACGGCTATCACCTCGTCAAAGCGACGAGCCAAAGGGAGGGTCAACAAGCCGACTCCGGCAAAGAGATCGAGCGCGAGCTCTCCCTTCTCGGTGACCGTTGCGGTTTCCACAAGTGTGCGAAGTAAGAATCGTGATGCCTGAAAGAAGGACGTCGGGCTGACTCGGTAGGTGAACTCACCGACGCCATACTCCAGCGCCGATGCGCCGTGAACACGCCACCCATCGCCAGCCTTGCTAGCCACACTGACCACACCGGGCAGTCGCGCCAGAAAATCTTCAGCTAAGGTCTCAGCGCGTTCGTCATTGGGACTTCCGTGCAGAGTGACCATAACCCGCTCGTCGCGGTCATCGGCGAGCAGTTCGATTTCATTGAAGCTAGCCAAGCGCTTCGTCCATTCCGGTTTTCGCAGCTCGGTAAGGATCTCGTTGAGCCGCGGCGAAAGGATCAGGCAGGCGTCGATGGGACAGAGCTTGTGAGATTCCGCTTCAAAAAATCCCAGCGCAACCTCGCCACTTGCTTGGCGCACGATTTTGAATTGCGCCTGATTGCGATAGTTCCAGGGATGGGAAGCGTGCGCTCGAATCTCGGAATCCCACGTGATCTTTCCAATGCGGCGCAATGTCTCGCGGAGAATCTCCCGCTTGGCCGCGATTTGATGCTCGGCGTTAAAGTGTTGATACTGGCAGCCACCGCAGCGCCCGAAATACGGACACGGCGGATCGACACGCTCGGGCGCAGGTGCCACCACTCGCAACGGGCGCGCATGAACCACGCCTTTGGCCGTGCGCAACTCTTCCACTTCGAGGCGCTCGCCGGGCAGCGCTCGTGGGACCAGGACCGCCCGGCCTTGATGGTGACCCAGAGCATCGCCACCGTAAACGAGTTTTTCTGCGGTGAATTGAAACGACAACGGCGTCCTCTGTCCTTAGTCCCTTGTCCCCTGTCCGTTATATGTCGCGTTGGCCCAGCGCCGCAAAACTTGACGGAGGACCAAGGACTAAGGACAAGGGACAAACTATAGATAGAACAAACTCAGTCGAGGAACGCCGTAATGTTCAAACAGTCTCTTTTTCAGGAACTGACGCTCCAGAGATTCGATTTGTGCCGCCGTCATTCTTTGGCGTGCGCTCGCGAGGCCAGAATCCACTTCGCGCCGGTGTTGGGCCAGCCGCTCCACCGGCGTGCCTCGCGTCAGCGCCGCGGTCAACTTGTCCTCGATGGCCGATAGTTCCGTCTCCAGCCCTTGCCAGTCCGCCACCCAATCCTCGCGCGAAGAAATTTCGCGCACTGCCGCCGCGCATGCCTGCAAGTCTTGGGCGAGGACGGATTGTTCGTTCTTCTCGCAAACCCGCGACGTCTTTTCCAGGGCATCGGCGTTTCGGTTGAGGTAAGCGCGAACCTCTTCAACCGAGAAGGGAGCTTCGCAGTGGGATGGGCCCGGCGTGCGTGCGCCGCTTTCCACCAGCGCGGCGTTCAATTCCTCGGCCGCAGCGAAGACTTCCTGCGAGCAGTACGCGAGTCCGTTGACCTTGCGGAACGGCTTGCGGCGCTTTTGAAACTTCTGAAATGCGCGTTCGACCCCGTTCAAAACCGCTTCGAGCGGGATTCCGCTTTCCTTCCAGGATTCGATCAGAGCCCAGTCGAGGGTGGAAAGCAATGTGGGTGTGCCACGACACCGGCGGAAGCACTCCTCGATTTCGGTGAAGTAATTGAAATAGTTTTCCACGGCAAATGACCGAGTCAGGAGTCAGAAGCCAGTATTGGCATGGAAGCAAGCAGGACAGGGTTGAATTGACAATGTGCGGGATCTGTATCCTCTTAGCTATGCTCTGGCGCCCGAGCTCTGTCTTCTCATTTCTGGCTTCTGGCTCCTGACTCCTGACTCCTGTTTCCCATGTTTCGCTCGTAAATAATTCTGAGTCCTTCAAGGGTCAAAGCGAAATCGACCGGCGGTTTGTATTTCGACGCTGCGGCCACCAGCGAAGCCTGGCCGCCCGTGGCAATCACTTTGGTTTTCTTCCCTAGTTCACCGAAGAGGCGGTCCAGGATGCCATCCACCAAGCCGACCGCACCGTAGAAGAGCCCTGATTGCATGCTGGCGACGGTGTTGGTTCCGATGACGTGATGAGGCTCACGGATCTCCACCCGCTGAAGTCGCGCGGCCCGCTGAAAAAGCGCCTCGGAGGAAATCCCGACGCCCGGCGCGATCACCCCTCCCAGGTATTCTCCTTTTTCCGATATTACGTCGAAGGTGATGGCTGTGCCGAAATCGACGATGACGCACGGCCCCCCGTATTTCTCAAACGCGGCCACGCCGTTGGCGATGCGGTCGGCGCCCACGTCCTGGGGATTTTCATAGTGAATGGCCATGCCGGTCCGCACGCCCGGACCGAGGAAAAGTGCTCTGAGGTGAAAATACTTCTGCGCCATTTCCTCGAGCAGGGTGTTAAGCGGCGGAACAACACTCGCGATCATAATTCCGGAAATCCCCTCCGCCCGAATTCCGTCGAGCGAAAACAGGTTGCGAATCAGGATTCCGTATTCGTCCGCGGTCTGCGCGCGGTTGGTAGTCAGTCGCCACTGGGCGAGGAGTTCCGCCTCCCTGAAGACACCGAGGACGGTGTTGGTGTTCCCAACGTCGATCACGAGAAGCATGTTATTCGTATCGACCATCTCCATATCCAGAGGCGAATCGTGCTTGCGTTGAGGAGAGACGGACAAGTCATCAGCCAGTGGCCTCGCTCGTTCTGAGCTGATCGCTGAGGGCCGACTGCTGACAGCCTTTTCTATTTTACTTCCGCAATCTCTCCCGCGACCAACGATTCCTCAAGGCCATTCTCGCGGCGGATACGCAGCGAACCGTCGGAGGCGAGCCCTACCGTAACGGCCTCAAAATCGCCGTTTCTCGAATGCACGCGGATTTTCTTGCCCGCCGCGTAACTCGACGCCTCCGCCCACGCGCGGATGATTGGCTCAGTGCCTCGATCGAGAAAAGCTCGGTAATACTTATCCAGCTCTTTCAAAAGGCTCACCAGGATTTGTTGACGAGAATAGAATCGTCCGCCCTCCAGGCGCAACGAGGTGGCGGCGGATTCGATTTCCGCAGGCATCGTCTGCTGGTTCACATTGATGCCGATTCCAAGCACCACGTAGTGCAGTCGGCCCAGCTCCGCGCTCATTTCCGTCAAAATGCCACACACTTTCTTGCCGTTCACCAGCAAGTCGTTCGGCCATCGAATGTCAGCGGCCAGGCCGGCGGCGGCCGTGATGGCGCGATGCGCCGCAACGCCGGCCAGCAGCGTGAGAGCGGGTGCAGCGGCCGGAGGAAGGTCAGGCCGAAGGACAACGGAAACGTAGATGCCGCTGGATTTTTCGGAGAACCACGTGCGCCCGAAGCGGCCGCGGCCGGCGGTTTGTTCCTCTGCCAGCACCACGGTTCCGTGCTCCGCACCCTGTGCTGCGAGTGCTAGGGCCACGTCGTTGGTCGATTCGATTCGGAAATAATGAACGATCTTATGCCCGATTTCGTTCTCGCCCAGCTCGGTCCGAATGAGGCTGGGAGCCAGAATGTCCGGCAGCGTGCGGAGTTGGTAGCCGCTCGAGTGGTGCCCTTTGATTTCGACGCCGAGCGACCGAAGTTTCTCAATATACATCCACACTGTCGAGCGCGTGACCCCAATCTGGGAGGCGATCTTGGGGCCAGGCACAACTACGGTCGCGTTCTTCACCAGCAGGTGAATCAGTTTGTCGACTCTTCGGTCGGTAACAGGGTGAAGCATCGTCCTTAAGTATGAAGGTCAAACCGTCAAGGATGATAAGAGAGTTCGCTAGGCGGAAGCATCTCCAAGGATTCGATCACTCGATGGAGCTGCGCTCTCAGATCATCCCGGCGTTTTCGTGTCGAGCGCACCACTTCCGCCGGGGCGCGCGTCACAAAGTCATCTTTTGCAAGTTGCTGTTCAAGCGCCGCGAGCTGCTGCTCGAGCTTTGCCTGGTCTCGCTCGAGGCGCGCGCGGTCAGCCCCGGAATCAATCGCCTGCTCCTGAAACACGCGAAGGTCGATGTCCGCGCCGATCCTGCGCACGCCGGGCGTCGTAGGAGCGAGCCGGCCATGGAGGAAATTCGTCGCCTGAAGTCCGGCCAGCCGGTGAATCGCATCGAGATGGGTGCGGAACAGCTCGAGTATCCGCAGGTCTTCGCAAGCCACTTGAGCGCTCGGCTTTTGTTTTTGCAGCCCCATTTCGGCCTTGGCATTGCGCGCCGCGACGATCAACTCTTGCACGGTCTCAAACTGCTTTTCGGAGATGGGGTCTGCCACGCGCTCGCTGACCAGATCGAACGCGGCGAGCGAAATGGATTCTTCTCGTGAACGGCGTGAAAGCTCGTGCCACAGTTCTTCGGTAATGAACGGCATAAATGGGTGGAGCAAATGGAGCGCTGCCTCAAAAACCCGCGTCAGGTTCATCCATGTCGCCAACGCCGGCTCGCCACCGGTTTTCGTAATCTCGGGCTTCACCCACTCGAGGTACCAATCGCAGAATTCGTGCCAGAAAAAGTGGTACACGCAGTCGGCCGCCTCGTGGAACCGGAACTGGCTTAGAGACTCATTCACCTCGCGTGTGATGGTGAGCAGTCGCGAGAAGATCCAGCGGTCCGCCAGCGCCTGATGTTCGGGCGCCGCGGCCGCGTCCAAACCCAAACCCGGCAGGGGCTGAAGCGAAGTTGTGATTTGGGTCTGCGTTGCCTCGGGCAGCTTGCGGAAATTCATCAAGATGAAGCGGCCCGCATTCCAGATCTTGTTGGCGAAGGCGCGGTACGAATCAAACTTTTCCGGGCTGACCACGATGTCGGTGCCCGGCGCCGCGCTGATGGCGAGAGCGAAGCGCACCGCGTCCGTCCCGTATTTCGCCGTGATCTCGATGGGATCGATCACGTTGCCCTTGGTCTTCGACATCTTCTGCCGTTCCGGGTCACGGACCAACGCGTGGATGTAAAGCTCGCGGAAAGGCACATCGTTCATGAATTTCATGCCCATCATGATCATCCGCGCGCCCCAGAAAAACAGAATGTCGAACCCCATGATCATCAGGTTCTGAGGATAAAAGCGGCGGAGGTCCGGTGTGTCGTCGGGCCAACCCAGGGTCGCGAAGGGCCACAGCGCCGAGCTAAACCAGGTGTCCAACACGTCGGTTTCGGCGCGCAATGAGCTGCCGCCGCACTTGGCGCAAGCCGTGGGCGCCGCGCGAGCCACCATCACTTCGCCGCATGCGTCGCAATACCAGGCGGGAATGCGGTGTCCCCACCAGAGCTGGCGCGAGACGCACCAGTCATAGATTTTTCCCATCCAATCGAGATAAATCTTGCGGTAGTGGGCGGGGATGATCTGGATTCTCTCATCCTCGACAACTTGAATGGCAGGCGCGGCCAGCGGTTTCATCTTCATAAACCACTGGGTAGAGAGCCGCGGCTCAATGGTGGAATGGCATCGTTGGCAGATCCCCACGCTGAGCTGATAGTCCTCGGTCTTTTCCAGTAAAGCCTGCTGGCGTAGATCGGAGAGCACCGCGTGGCGGGCGTCGAAGCGATCGAGGCCCTTGTAGGGACCGGCCTCCGCCGTCATGCGCGCTTCCGCGTCGATCACTTCCAGACGAGCGAGCTTATGCCGCTCGGCAATTTCAAAATCGTTGGGATCGTGAGCGGGCGTTACCTTCACCGCGCCCGTCCCGAACTTCGGATCGACGAAATCGTCAGCCACGACCGGAATTTTGCGATTGAGCAGCGGCAGAATCACATGGCGGCCCACCGCTGCCTGGTAGCGAGAGTCCGCAGGGTTCACGGCCACGGCGGTATCGCCCAGCATTGTTTCCGGCCGCGTCGTAGCCACGACAAGATGTCCCTCGCCGTCCGCAAACGGATAGCGAATGTACCAGAGTTTCCCTTGTCGCTCTTCGTGCACGACCTCGAGGTCTGAGACGGCGGTCCCGCAACGAGGGCACCAGTTGACAATATATTTTCCACGATAAATGAGGCCCTCTTCGTACAGCCGTACGAAGACTTCCACCACGGCGCGCGTGTAGGGTGGATCCATGGTGAACCGATCGCGAGTCCAGTCGCATGAGGCGCCCATCCGCTCCATTTGTTCGCGGATCGTCCCGCCGTTGGCCTCCTTCCATTGCCAGCAGCGCTCGATGAATTTATCCGGCCCCATTGCCCGCCGCAGCCGCTGGCCTTCCTTTTGCCATTGGCGTTGCGTCTCCGGCCCCGGCTCGAGATTGGGCAACGACTCGCGGCCAAGCTCGCGCTCGACGATCATCTGCGTCGCGATCGACGCGTGGTCGGTCCCCGGAAGCCACAGCACGTTCTCCCCCCGCATGCGGTGCCATCGCATGAGAATATCAATCTCGGTGTGTTCCAGCATGTGGCCCATATGGAGTGAGCCGGTGATGTTGGGCGGGGGGATCACCAGTGAGAATGGCGGGCGCGACGCGTCATCACTGGGCCGGTACAGATTCTGTTCGACCCACTGACGCGCCCACCGCGGCTCGATAGCTTCCGGCGAATAAACTTTGGGGATTTCGAGTTCGAGTTCCAATCTTGCCTTTCTTCAGCCGAGTCCTAGCCGACGGGGGCGACCGATCTCTAGCGCGCTTCACGATACGCAGTCGAAAGAGTCTTAACCAATCAACTATAGCTTTCGACCGAGAATCCGTCAAACACAGCGCGACTGATGGTTTCATTTGCCAGCAGGTTCTTCGCTGCGCTGAGAATCACATGTCATCCTGTATCTCGCGGCGCCGGAGAAGGATCTGATTTCTTTGCGCCGGCCTGTCGCGTTCCTTTGACTGGATCGATGCTGAGTTTCGGCAAGTCTATCAAGCGTTCGGCGGCGAGGAAGCGTTGAGTTCAGCGTTGATCTCGTCGGCTAAGCATTTAGCCAATTCCGCTACTGCCTGAGGGCCCATCCGTGGAGACATCTTGGTGACGACCATTTGAACGATCGTATAGACGTGCGAAGGATCGATGGCCGGAGCAGCAGGAGCCGCGGCAGCAGCGCTAATTTCTGCGGGCGCGGCAACACCCTCTTCTACGGCGGGAGGGGCAACTTCCTCGGCAGCCGAGACCGCAGGGGCTTCCTCGGCAGCCGAGACCGCAGGGGCTTCCTCGGCAGGCGTGACCGCAGGGACTTCCTCGGCAGCCGAGACCGCAGGGGCTTCCTCTTCACGCGCCGCAAACCGCACGTGACCTGCCGCCGCTTCGCTCAGTGAGTAGCTGTCGAGCGACGCTGCTGAGACCGGCGGCCCCTCGGGCTCAGCGGGCGCAGTGGCAGCAGCTTCCGCAGTCACTTCGGCTGCCTCTTGCTCGGCTGCCGCGGGTGCTGGGGCCATCTCGTCGCTCAGAACAGGTTGGGCAATGTCGGTCAGTCGGAACATCATGGTCCGCCCGAATTCGGGTGCCGGCGGCGAGGGTGGCGGCGGTGGTGGCGCAGCTTGCTCTTCGATGAATACTGGTTCGGCTGGGACTTCCTCTTGCGGAGGTGCCATCGGCTCGGGCGTCGCCACCTCCGGTGCAGGCTCGGCGGCGGCCTCATAGGCCGCGGGTGCTTCCTCGGCTATCGCCGGCTGTTCAGGAGGTGGCGGCGGGAACTCTGGTTCGGCAACGGGTGGTGCCTCAAAGGGAACTGCGGATTCGAATGAAGGCATCGGCTCGGGCTCAGGCTCCGGCGCGGGTTCGAATGCCGGTGGAGTTTCGAGCGGAGCGAAGGATTCGAACGCGGGTGCAGCCTCGGCAGGGGGCGCCTCCATTTCCTCCAGCGGCGTTTCTCCAAGCGCCACGCCACCTTCCAGCGCCGATAGATCCGGTTCCGCCTTCTTGGGAACATATTCAGGCTCTTCGTCGATCGGCTCGACCACGGGCGGCGGAGCGGGCCGTGCCCGCGTAGGTATCTTGTAAACGACGGTCGCCCCCAGCGGCGTGTGAGCGGCTTCTGAGATGGCAAGAAACTTGGTCACTGTGTTGATCAACTCGGCGGGGTCAAATGGCTTTCTGATTCGTCCGTCAGCTCGCGCCCGGGCGCCCTTTTGCTCGTCGTAAATATCATCGTCACTGAACACGAGCAGGACGGGAACATTGGGGAATTCCGCCGATCCTTTAACGAACTCGCATACTTCGTAGCCGTCTCTTCCCGGCATCGACACGTCGGCGAGGATCACCATGGGTCTCACGGTGGGCAGTTTCTTGATGGCTGCCACGCCGTTTGAGACAGTGACCACTTCCATGCCCTCGCCCGTCAAGATACCGCTCGCCTTCTTCTGAACAGTGGGGCTGTCGTCTGCGATCAAGATGGTTCGAGTCACGCCGACCTCCGCCTTTTTCTCGGAACCGTTACTGTGCTGACGAATACCACACCTGCCAGCACGAAGTCAAGCTGCAAGCAATTGGCGGTTGTGTCAAGCATTTGTCAGTTGAGCTCCGCGAGAATACAAGACTTCGAACCAAGTTGTTCCGCAGCGAGCGATCCAGAGGCGGAGCTTGAGGAGGCGGTGAGCGCCGCGTCGTGTCCAGCGCAT
>Ga0208038_1000100_pt1 | contig 91927 bp, 66 predicted proteins | sample June2015DPH_16_1_FD_184714 | JGI IMG/M metagenome (GOLD analysis project Ga0208038, IMG submission 184714) | Peatland microbial communities from SPRUCE experiment site at the Marcell Experimental Forest, Minnesota, USA - June2015DPH_16_100... | ecosystem: Environmental > Terrestrial > Soil >...
ACAGATTCTAAGCGTAACGCTTTTCGAGAAAACGCCCATTCTATACGCCCTTCAGCCCCTCGAGGTGGGTGCCGATTTCGCCGAAAACGTCAACCAGTTGATTCTCTTCGACCTTTAGCCGGACAGTTGTCAAACGGCTATTTTGCGGAAGTTCTTTATTTTGTTGGCGTCCCCGACGGGATTTGAACCCGTGTTACCGCCGTGAAAGGGCGATGTCCTAGGCCAGGCTAGACGACGGGGACCTCGTGGAAGCAGGCACGCGTAAGTATACCTGATTCTTGCCGAGCACGGGTTGACGCACGGGGCACGAGCGCACCACGCTGCTGTGAGCTTCCCGCTCCTCGTCCGAAACCGCCGATTCGTAAACATTCATCGTGATTCCACACGACGCATGCCTCAGCAGATCCTGGACAGCTTTGGGGTTTCCCCCGTCTTACCCGAGCAACGTCGCGCACGAAGTCCACTCCAACCACCGGCATGCGCAGCGCCTTGCAATACTGCTTCACACTGGCATGTTCGAGAGCGTGGGGTTGCTCTTTCATCGCGCACCTCCGCTTCCGTGAGGGCGACACTGCGTAACAGGTTATACTCACTCATCCGCGGCAATGGCCGCTCGCAGCGTTCCAGCCGGTTCATCTCGAACGATTCCGTGCGTGGACAGGTAAGTTCGCCCGAGGTCAGCATACCGCAGTCGCGCCGGCACCACCCAGAACCAGCGATTCTTCGGTCGCCATGCGACAGTAGACTGCCTTACCGCCTCTGTGACTGCGATCACATACGGCGGGAGGTTGATTGACATATTATATATAGTATGCAGTGGTGATTGAAAATGGGCAGCCTACCGCAAACCGCCGCACCGAACCATTCGAGTCTGCAACCCGCGCAGGCGCCCGCCGGTTTGGTCTTTAATCTCATGCGCTTCGCGCTCCACGACGGGCCGGGAATTCGAACCACTGTATTTCTCAAAGGTTGTCCCTTGCGCTGCCGCTGGTGTCACAACCCCGAGAGTCGATTGCCGGAACCGGAGCTGATTTATTTTGAAGAACGTTGCATCCGCTGTGGAGACTGCGTCCGCGCCTGCCCACGCGGCGCGCTTCATTTGGACCGGCAACTCATCCACGATCCCGATCTGTGCCAGCGTTGCGGAGAATGTGTGAATGCCTGCCCGACAGCCGCGCGTCAACTCGCAGGCCGCTGGATGACTGTACCTGAAGTGCTCGCAGAGGTTTCGAAAGACCAAGTCTTCTTCGATGAGTCCGGTGGCGGTATTACAGTTTCCGGCGGTGAACCTCTGATGCAGGCAGCCTTTGTGGAATCGCTGCTGGCCGTCTGCCGGGCCCGGCGGATTCGGACCGTTCTCGACACCTGCGGATTGGCGGATTCCGACGTCATACTCCGAATCAGCGAGAACGTCGATCTCTTCTTCTACGATCTAAAATTGATGGATTGTGAAAAACACCAGCGCTTCACTGACGTGAAGAACGACTTAATCCTACGGAACCTGAAACTGCTGGCGGAACGCGGAAGCGCGGTGATCGTCCGCATTCCCATAATTCCCGGAGTGAACAACGATAGCGGCAACTTAGACGAGTTATCCGAGTTTTTGTCTCCATTGGGTCTTCGAGAAGTCGACCTTCTCCCCTACCACCGAATCGGAAGCGACAAATACCACAGACTGCGCCTGTCCTACGGGATGGAGGGAGTGGATCCGCCCACTGCGGGGCAAATGGAAACTATGGCAGCGCGCCTGAGGCGCGCCGGGTTCAAAGTGCGGATTGGAGGCTGACATGAACGAACGCGTAAGCAGACTGAGACAAGCGACGCTCGAAACAAAACCCAGGCTTTCCATCGAACGTGCGGCGCTGATCACCGAGTTTTATCGCCAGGATCAAACCGCCTCCGTCCCCATCCGCCGTGCTCGCGCTTTTCAATACCTGATGGAGAACGAAGAGATCTACATTGGAAGGGACGAGTTAATTGTCGGCGAGCGCGGTCCCGGGCCCAAGGCCGCCCCCACTTTCCCGGAACTGTGCTGCCATAGCCTCGACGACTTTGAAATCCTGAATTCGCGCGAGAAGATTTCCTATTCCGTGGATGACCACGCCCGGCAGGTCCAGAAGGATAAGGTAATTCCGTATTGGCAGGGCCGCTCGATGCGCGACCTGATTTTCGCGGAGATGACCCCAGAGTGGAAGAACGCTTATGAAGCTGGCATCTTCACCGAGTTTATGGAACAACGCGCGCCCGGACACACCGTGTTGGGCGACGTCATCTACCGCAAAGGTCTGCTGGATCTGAAAGCCGATATCGCAATCGCCTTGTCCCGCTTGGACGATTTCAACGACCCCGAAGCGTCCGCGAAGAGAGATGAACTGCGGGCCATGGCGATCGCGGCCGACGCGGTAATCCGATTTGCGCAACGCCACGCCGAAAAAGCAGAGGAACTGGCTAACGCGGAAACCGAGCCCGCACGCCGGGCGGAGTTATGTAAGATCGCCGCTGTGTGTCGCCACGTACCGGCCCACGCTCCGCGTGACTTTTGGGAAGCATTACAGGCCTATTGGTTCACTCATCTTGGCGTGGTAACTGAGCTGAACACCTGGGATTCCTTTTGCCCGGGGCGCTTCGATCAGCATCTATATCCCTTCTATCAGAAGGGCATGGAAGAAGCCACGTTGACCAGAGACCGAGCCAAGGAACTGCTCGAATGCCAGTGGGTCAAGTTCAACAATCAGCCCGCTCCCCCTAAGGTCGGCGTGACGGCGGCGGAGAGTGGCACTTACACCGACTTCGCAAACATCAATAATGGCGGGTTGAAGCGCGACGGATCGGACGGTGTGAACGACGTTACCTATCTGATTCTCGATGTCATTGATGAAATGCACATATTACAACCCTCCTCGAACCTACAACTGAGTAAAAAGAGTCCGGATGCGTTTCTGAAGCGTGGCCTGGAAATCGTGCGCCAAGGCTGGGGACAGCCCTCGATCTTCAACGCCGATATGGTGGTTGAGGAGTTACTACGGCAGGGTAAGTCGGTGGAAGACGCGCGGTGCGGCGGAACCTCGGGTTGCGTCGAGACCGGCGCGTTTGGAAAAGAAGCTTATATCCTCACGGGATACTTCAATCTCCCCAAGGTGCTTGAGATCACGCTGAACAACGGAGTGGATCCGCGCACCGGGAAGAAGATCGGAATCGAGACTGGGGTGGCGGCCACTTTCTCTTCCTATGAGCAATTGTTTGCCGCGTTCCGCAAGCAGCTCCACTACTTTGTCGATGTCAAGGTGCGGGGCAACAATGTCATCGAGCGGTTGTACGCGGACTACATGCCGGCCCCGTTCCTCTCCATGCTGGTTGACGACTGTATCGCGAAGGGTAAGGACTACAACAACGGCGGCCCGCATTACAACACGACTTATATCATGGGAGTGGCGCCGGCAACTTGCACTGACAGTCTTGCCGCCATTAAGTACCACGTCTTCGACCAACACACCTTAACTATGGACGAGTTAATAGAAGCGTTGGCAAGCAATTTCGAGGGTCGGGAAAAGTTGCGCCTGCGGCTTTGGAACAAGACGCCGAAGTTCGGTAATGACGATGACTACGCGGATGCGGTTCTCATCGATGTGTTCAACGCCTTTTTCGACGATGTCGATGGGCGGAGAAACACGAAAGGGGGATTTTACCGGGTCAACTATCTTTCGACGACTTGCCACGTCTACTTTGGTTCGATGACCGGAGCCACAGCGGACGGGCGCCGCGCCTGGGAGCCTCTTTCCGATGGCATTTCGCCCGTTCAGGGCGCGGACCGCAACGGGCCCACCGCCGTCATCAAGTCCGCCGCCAAGATGGATCATGCCCGTACCGGAGGAACGCTGCTCAACCAGAAATTCACGCCGCAGTTACTAAGAGGTGAAGCTGGACTCGACAAAGTGGCGGGACTGGTCCGCTCCTATTTCCGCCTGGGTGGACATCACATTCAGTTCAATGTGGTCACTGCTGCCAACCTGCGCGCCGCGCAAGCCGATCCCGAGAAGCACCGCGATTTGATCGTGCGAGTCGCCGGTTATAGCGACTACTTCTGCGACTTAACCCGCGCCTTGCAGGACGAAATCATCGCGCGCACAGAGCACGAAGACTTCGCGCTTGCCATGCCGGAGACGGCCACGGTTTGAGTGAACTCACTCGCAAGTCAGTGTCGATCGTAGGCTAGACGACGGGGACCTGGGTGAGATGGTCGTTTGCCGCCGGAGTTCATACTGACGGGGCGCTTTTCTCGCGTCAAAACCAGATGCTCTGACACGGGCTCAGCTTGGGCTGACACGGGTTGACACACTCGACCCTCGTATCGAACGCGCCTGCGATTTAGAATACATCCATGGGCGATTCGCTTTACTTGAGCCTGTGGTTTCCGAGCTTCGATCGGTCCGAAATTCTTCCACGGACGGTCAGCGTGCTCCGGCAGATTCCGTTTTCTCCGGCGCGGGACCGGGTGACCTACGCGGCGATCCAGCCGGTCTCATGGAGCGAGCCGACTATTCTAGAGCGCCGCTTCTTTCCTGGCGTTCCGCCGGAAGATGCGGCGGAAGTGGCCGCGGAACTTCTGCACGACGACTATGCCTACGTTTTCGAAGCTTATTGGGATTTGTGGACTCCACCAGAGGGCGCGGAGAAATGGGTGCAGGAGCCGTCGCTGGTGCGTGTGATTGCGCAAGGGATGGAATTTGAAGAGCGGGCAGCGGAAGAGACCGGGCACATTCAAATTGATTTCGGCTTGGATACTTCTTTCCTCCACGAAGAAGTCGAGTTGACATCCGAAGGGGAACGGAATGTCCGCAGCAATGTACACAAGTTGGTGGAGTTCACCGCGCAGGTGGAAAAGAATGCAGGGGCAACGGGACGGTTGCTGTGGTCCGAGTCGGAGGAAAATCTGGCGCAGAAGCTGATCGCGCGGCTGCAGAGAGTGCAGTAGGGGCGCCCGAGTGCCGCTCTTCATCGTCTCGCAATTCTGTCGTCACCACTCGGGCTGCTTCGCGCCGAAGAACGGACTTCCCCTTAACGCAATCGTTTACACATCAGAAATTCTGAAAAGCCATCCGCGATAAAGTCTGGAAGCTCGCCAACCTTGACATACCCGTGCCGCTGGTAAAACGGCAATGCCCGGGAATTGAACGACGAAACACAAAGAAATGCGTGGCGCGCTCCAGCAAAGGCTTGCTCTGCGAACTCCAACATACTGCCGCCGGTTCCTGTGCCTCGAAACTCCTGCGCTACGACCACAGCGGCAATATAAGGTGAACCCAGGAAACCTTTCTGGTGAAGAAGGATGAAGCCGATGATCTCCTCGGCAGCGGCAACATATAGAGAACTACCTGGCCAGTTGAGAACGTGCCGGTTCCACTGAACGGAACATCTGTACGTGAGCCACGGGTCATTGCCTGCCATCAACTGCGCACACCAATCGACTTCAGGCTCCATGGCCGGTCGAATGGTGACTACATGAGTCATCAATGATTGCCTTCCGCGCAAAAAGAAAAGGGCATCGAACCCACGATGATGGGCCTCGATGCCCTGCGAAAGCTATTTTGTTCGTTCAGCCTCGCCCTGCAGCTTTTCGCCGGCTGCGGCCTGGGCCGCCGCCAGCCGCGCCGTCAGCACGCGGAACGGCGAGCAAGACACATAATCCATTCCCACCCGATGGCAGAACTCCACCGACGACGGGTCACCGCCGTGCTCGCCGCAGATCCCCACCTCCAGTTTCGGACGCGTCTTCCGCCCCCGTTCGATCGCGATCCGCACCAGTTCGCCCACACCTTCCTGGTCGATCGCGGCAAACGGATCCTGCTTCAGAATCCCTTCCGCCAGATACGTCGTCAGAATCTTGTTCACGTCGTCGCGTGAGAAGCCGAACGTGGTCTGGGTCAGGTCGTTCGTGCCAAACGAGAAGAACTCCGCTTCCTTGGCAATCTCGCCCGCAACCAGGCAGGCGCGGGGCAGCTCAATCATGGTGCCCACCAGGTAGTGCACGTGCCTTCCCTTTTCCTTAAACACTTCTTCCGCCACGCGCCGGACGATCGCCCCCTGGTTTGCCATTTCTTTCACGGTCCCGACCAGCGGGATCATCACTTCCGCGTGGGTCTTGATGCCTTGCTTCTCCACGGTCACGGCCGCTTCAAAAATGGCCCGCGCCTGCATCTCAGTGATCTCCGGATGGGAGATCCCCAAGCGGCATCCGCGAAGCCCCAGCATGGGATTGAACTCGTGCAACTCTTCCACACGTGCCAGCAGCCTGGAAAGAATTTTCTTCAGATCGCCGGCCCCTTTCGCGCCGTACTCGCGATATCCCTCCACCAGAGCTTTCTTCTGCTTCGCCCCGGCACTGGGCAGGCTGGCGATGTCAACCATGAGCTCCTCGCGCTTGGGCAGAAACTCGTGCAGCGGCGGGTCGAGCGTGCGGATCGTCACCGGCAACCCTGCCATAGCCTTAAACAGCCCGATGAAATCCTCGCGCTGCATGGGCAGCAACTTCTTTAGCGCGGCGCGCCGGTCTTTCTCGTTGTCGGCGAGAATCATGGCGCGCATATGTGGGATGCGGTCTGGGGCAAAGAACATGTGCTCGGTGCGGCACAGCCCAATACCTTCGGCGCCAAAGGCCCGCGCCTGAATCGCATCACGCGGAATGTCCGCATTCGCGCGCACGCCGATCTTGCGGAACGGCTCTGCCCAGCTCAACAGCTTCTGCAGGTCCTCATCGTCGGCCGACGCCTCCAGCGTGTTCAGTTTCCCCTTGATCACGCGCCCGCTCGTGCCATCGAGCGAGATCCAGTCTCCCTCTTTGAACACCTGGCCCTTGGCGCGCATTTCCCCAGCTCGCTCATCGACTTGAATATCTCCCGCGCCCGCCACGCAGCATTTCCCCATGCCACGCGTGACTACGGCGGCGTGACTGGTCATGCCGCCGCGCGAAGTCAAAATGCCGGCGGCAACTTCCATGCCTTGGATATCTTCCGGAGTCGTTTCCGCGCGCACCAGAATCACAGGATTCTTCTTGGCGCCATGTCCGGCCTTTTTCACCGCTTCTTCCGCGGTGAAAACGATCTGCCCGACCGCCGCGCCCGGTGACGCCGGCAATCCCGTCGCCAGCACTTCCACCTTCGTGCTCTTCTCATCCAACCCCGGCACCAGAAAGTCATAGAGCTGGTTCGGTTCCACACGGAAGATCGCTTCTTCCTTGGTGATCAGTCCTTCATCCACCATCTGGATCGCCACCCGGACAGCGGCTCGCCCGGTACGCTTGCCGTTGCGCGTTTGCAGCATGTAGAGCTTGCCATCCTGGATAGTGAACTCAAAATCCTGCATATCTTTGTAATGCTTTTCGAGCCGCGTGGTGATTTCGCGGAGCTGGTTGTAGACATCGGGCATGATCTTCTGCAGTTCGAGGATGGGCACTGGCGTACGCACGCCCGAAACCACATCTTCGCCCTGCGCGTTCATCAGAAATTCGCCGTAGAACTCCTTCGCGCCCGTGGCTGGATTGCGCGTAAAGCCCACGCCCGTACCGCTGGTGTCGCCGAGGTTGCCGTATACCATGGCTTGCACGTTGACCGCGGTGCCGAGCATGTCATCGATGTTGTTGATGCGGCGATAGTGCTTGGCGCGATCGTTCTGCCACGAGCGGAACACCGCGTCCCGCGACATGATCAGTTGCTCGTGCGGGTCCTGCGGAAAGTCGCGCTTGGCGTGCTTCTTGACGGCTTTCTTGTACTCCGCGATCACCTCTTGCAGCGCCTTGGCGTCGAGGTCCGTGTCGAGCTTGGTTTTCTTCTGCTTTTTCTTGGCATCGAAAATTTCGTCGAATACGGGTTTCTCGATGTCGAGCACGACGTTGCCGAACATCTGAATCAGGCGGCGATAGGAGTCATAAGCGAAACGTGGATTGTTGCTGCGCTTGGCCAGCGCCTCCACACTTTTGTCGTTCAGGCCGAGGTTGAGAATCGTGTCCATCATGCCGGGCATCGAGAATTTCGCGCCCGAGCGCACGCTTACCAGCAGCGGGTTCTCGCCCTTGCCGAGCTTCTGGCCCTGAAGAGTCTCGAGCCTGGCCAGCGCTTCATCCATCTGGCGGTCCACTTCCTTCGACACCGCGTTGAGGCGCATGTATTCGCGACAGGCCTCAGTCTGAATGGTGAAGCCGGGAGGCACCGGGAGGCCGGCGTTCGTCATCTCGGCGAGTCCAGCGCCTTTGCCGCCGAGAACGTCTTTCATCTTGCCATTGCCGTCGGCCTTGCCGCCGCCGAAGAAGTACACATATTTTGTGGTTGTGGGTTTCGTGTCGATGATTTCGGTATCAGGGAGAGTCGTCGTTGCCATGTGGGTCCTCTTCTTTCTATTATCTATTATTTCGTAGATTCCTTGCCTTCGGTCACAATCTCAGAAAAATCGGCAATAGTGGAGAATTCTTTAACTACGGTCTGCAATAGAGCCAAGCGGTTGGCGCGGAGATTGTCATCGTCAACCATGACCATGACCTTGTCGAAAAATTTGTCGATCGCGGGACGCAGCTTCGCGATCTCGAGCAGCGCCCCTTCATAATCGCGCGCCGCGCGCAGCTTCTCGACCGTTGCCGCGGTCTGCGGGATCAGCGCAGCCAGTTCCTTTTCGGATTCTTCCTGCAGGCCGACGGGGTCAACGCGTAACGCAATAACTTTTGTCTTTTCAGATGCTTGGCGCATAATGTTCTTCATACGCTTGAAGGCACTGGAGATGGATTCGAAGTCGGCCGAGCCGCGCACTTTGCTCACGGCTTCGGCACGGGCAACGGCGTCCACCACATCGTCGGAGTCGACAGCGAGTACGGCGCTGACCACGTCATACGCATAGCCACGCGCGTCCTTCAAGTAGAACTCGAGGCGCTCGCGGAAGAAACTGCGCACCGATTCGGGGTAGGAGGCGTTGGAGAACTTCTTCTCCGCCTCGGAGCCGTGATAGCGAACGCGAGCATCGGCCATGATCTCCGAAAGACGCAACGGCAGTTTATGCTCGGCGATCGTCTTCACAATGCCGTTCGCCTGGCGGCGCAGCGCGAACGGATCTTTCGATCCGCTGGGGATGAGACCGAGCGCGAACATTCCGGCGATCGAGTCGGCCTTATCGGCGATCGAGAGAACCGCGCCCTCGACAGTCGCGGGAGCGTCGTCTTCCATCGATTCGGGCTTGTAATGATCGTAGATGGCCCGCGAAACTGCCAACTGCACGTCGGGCTTCATGTCCTCATCGAGCCGCTGCACGCGCGCATAAAGGCCGCCGACAATTCCCTGGAGTTCGGTGAATTCCTTGACCAGTTCCGTGGTCAGATCGGTCTTGGCCAGCAGCGCCGCTTTGTGGACTATGCCCGGACGAATGGCCATGCCGCTCTGTTTCACCGTCTCGGCCAGCCAACTGGCCATCCGTTGCACGCGCATCGTCTTGTCGTAGTAGCTGCCGAGATCTTTCTGGAACGTAACATGGCGCAGCAAATCGACGCGCTGGCGGAGGGTCTGTTTCTGGTCGGTCTGCCAGAAAAAGCGCGCATCGTTGAAGCGCGCGCGCAAAACACGTTCGTTGCCGTGGCGGATCAATCCGTCCGAGTCGGCAGCCGTGTTGAGCACCGCCAGAAAGTGGGGAAGCAGTTTCCCGTTCACATCTTCGATGGCGAAATATTTCTGGTGGTCGCGCATCACCGTGACCAGCACCTCTTCGGGCAGATCGAGAAACTCGGGATCGAAGCTGCCGAGGATAGCGGAGGGAAATTCCGTCAGGTTGACGACGGTCGCAAGGAGCGGCTTGTCTTCGCGCCAGCGCGCACCGGGAATGGTGCGAGTGGCCGCGTCGAGCGCTTTGCGGATCACCTGCTCGCGCTCGGCCGCACCAAGAACCTTCGCGCCGCGCAGGGCTTCGACATAGGCGCTGGGCTTGGAGATGGCGACGCTGTCGCTAGCGATGATGCGATGTCCGCGGGAAGTCTTGCCGGCTGCGAGGCCGAATAATTCCAGCGGCACGACCTGCTCATCGAGCATCGCCACCAGCCAGCGCACCGGACGAACAAAAACTTCCCCGCGCTTGCGCCAGTACATGTTCTTCGGCCAGTAAAGCGCGGAGATTTCCTTGGGAAGCGTCTCGGCGAGAATCTCGGCGGCGGTGCGGCCTTTCCGCGTGACCGTAGCCGAAAGATATTCGCCCTTCGGAGTGCTGACTTTCTCGAGATTACCAACATCCACGCCGACTTTCTTGGCAAACGCATGCGCTGCCGGCGTCGGCTGCCCGTCCTTATAGGCGACGTGCGCGGACGGGCCGTTCACCCGCTCGGTAATATCGGGCTGCGCGGCGGGAATGCCGGAGGCAAGAACGGCGAGACGGCGCGGTGTGTCGAGATGAGAAATCGCTCCGGCGGGTTCGAGGCGCTCGCGCAGTAATAGCGTGTTCAAGCGTTCGCGCAACTCGCGAGAGGCAGCGTCAATCATCCGCGCCGGGATTTCTTCGCATCCGATTTCGAGCAAAAAGTCAGCCATACTTTATTCGTTTGTCATCCTGAGCGTAGCAGAACGATTCGCGAAGCGAATCGATCTGCGAAGTCGAAGGACCCCGTGAGCGTGTATTCCTTCGAGTAATGCGTCGGGGTATTCTCACGATGCATCCAACTCACCACATTCTGCACAGTGAGAATGCCTATACGCCGTCACACGACTGCTCACGGTGCAGGAGTCCTTCGACTCCGTGAGAACTTCGCGTTGCGAAGTTCTCACTCCGCTCAGGATGACAAAACTTCAGAATTCTATGTGACAACCGGAGCCAGCTTGCCTTTCTCTTCCTTAGCTCCGGGCTTTGAAGCTTGGCCAATGTTCTGTTCTTCCGAAGAGTACTGCTGATCCATCCAAGCCTTGGCAATCCCCACAGCCAGCGCCCGCACCCGCGCAATGACGCCGACACGCTCGGTCACCGAAATCGCGCCCCGGGCATCGAGAATATTGAAGTAATGCGAGCATTTCAGGCACAGATCGTAAGCGCCCAACAATGGAAACCGCGATTTCTCGCGCGCTACGTCAGCTAGCTGTATCTTGTCTAATCTCTGCATACTCTCATGGATTTTCTGCTCGTCCGACTTGTCTTTGCCAAGCGCCGCATAGCGATCAATCAGCGCCTTGCACTCGGCCTCGCAGAGTTCGAAATGCTTCCATGCACTCTGCACATCCGCCGCTTCGAAGTTGTACACCGAGAACTGCTGCTCCTCGGCGAGACGCACGTCTCGGTACTTCACTTCCTTGCCCGTCTTCTCTCCGCCGATCATTGGGTCGCGCGCCCACACGATGTCGTAGATGGAATCCACGTCTTGCAGAAAAGCGCACAGCCGCTCCAGACCGTAAGTAAGTTCGACCGAGATGGGATCGAGATCCATGCCGCCACACTGCTGGAAGTAAGTGAACTGCGTCACCTCGAGGCCATCGAGCATGACTTGCCATCCGATGCCCCAAGCGCCGAGCGTCGGAGACTCCCAGTTATCTTCTTCAAACTTGATGTCGTGCTGACGCAGGTCAATTCCGATCGCACCGAGCGATTCGAGATAGAGATCCTGCACGTTCTCCGGCGGCGGCTTCAGAATCACCTGCAACTGCAAGTGCTTGAACAGCCGGTTGGGATTCTCCCCGTAACGCCCGTCGGCAGGACGCCGCGAAGGCTGCACATAAGCAACCTTGTAAGGAGTTGGACCAAGCACGCGCAGAAACGTCTCCGGCGCCATGGTGCCCGCGCCCACTTCAACGTCGTAGGGCTGCTGAATAACAGCTCCGCGCTCCGCATAAAAAGCCTGCAGCTTGAGGATGAGCTCTTGGAAGGTCAGCGAATTGGAGTTGGATAAGTTCACGTGATCAATTCGGCTCTTAGCTCTTAGCCATTAGCTTTTAGCTAGGAGCCAAGAGCTAAAGGCTAAGTGCTAACAGCTAACCGCCGATCTTCTCCAGCATTCCCGCCGTCACCAGCTTCTTCTCGATGTGCCGCTCCAGAATCTGGAGAAGAAACTTGCGCAAGTCCGCACACACCGCTTTCGGCCAGTCAATTTCGGCAAAATCGGAAACCCGCGAGCGCAGCATCTGGGCCCCAATCCTTCTCGATTCCGGCGACAGTTCCGACGACGCCACCCGCTTGTCATCAATGCACACCAAGCCGTCGGCGAGCGCGTGGTAGAACGCCCGGCTGCCGTCGAGCGCGCGTCCACAGGCTACGCACTCTGAAAACTCCGGCAGAAACCCCATGAGCCGCGTCATCCACAGCTCAAAGTACGTGAGCGGCATCCACAACGCCGGACCGCGCAGTTCATGCAACACGGCCAGACTCAACCGAAAAACCGCGTCGCTCGCCTCGCGATCAGGCATCAACTCGTCGAGCAATTCGGCGACGTGTGCGAGTGCCACGGCCCGCGCATAACTGACCTCGCTGGCCAGCGGCGATTCGATCACTTCACAGGAATCAAGCCGCGCCAGTTCCTGCCCTTCGCGGTCGTCGTAGAACGCCCGCACATAGGTAAGCGGCTCCAGAGCGCCTCCGAAGCGGCGTCTCGACTTCATGGCCGCGCGCGCCACGCCTTTCATCTTACCTTCCATGCGGGTAAAGAGCGTAACCAGCAGGTCGGACTCACGCAACGGATACGTGCGCAGAACGATCGCTTCCGACTCCTTCAGCGCCATGGAAGGCCAACAGGTTAATGGATGATTGTAATGGAAGCAGCTGTCAGCCGTCAGCTATCAGCTCTCAGAGAATCTAGTTCTTCCGGGAGCCACGAGCCAGCGCAAAACAAAAGGCGTGAGCCTTTATTGGCGTGCGCCTCTGGATTCGACTCGGAGTGCCGGACTGGTTTAACTGACGGCTGATAGCTGAGAGCTGAAAGCTGCACTACCGCCCGAAGTACTTCGCATTCCGCTCGGTGTACTCTTTCCATTTTTCCGGCAGGTCGTCGAGCGCGAAGATGGCCGAGACCGGGCAAACCGGAACGCAAGCGCCGCAGTCGATGCATTCCACGGGATCGATATACAGCATCTCTTCCGTCGCAAACTTGTCGGAGTCCTTCTTGGGATGAATGCAATCCACGGGACAGGAGTCAACACAGGCGGTGTCTTTGGTTCCGATGCAGGGCTCGGCAATTACGTAGGCCATAGAATCTCATGCTCCTCAGACGCACGGAGTGTGATGGAACACACAATTCTAGCAAGAACGCAGCTGTCGGTACAGGCAGCGCCTCACCCACTGCCCTTCTTCAACTGCTGTTTCCATCCCAGCACACGCGCCTTGTTTCCTTCCGCCTCGGCCTCGGGAACCATTCCCTTCTTCTGATACAGGATCGAGAGGCTGGTGTGCGCCAGAATATCGTCGGGATCGATAGCGGAGATTTGTCGGGCAACAACGATCGCTTCGTCGAGGCGGTTGAGGTCCTGCAGCGCGCGGCTCAGTCCATGCAGCGCATCGGTGAACTTGGGATCGGCCGACACTGCCTGCCGGTACTCTTCGACCGCTTGCTCGTGGTGGCCTCCGAGAACCAGATCGAGCGCGGCGTAGTAGTGGCCTTCGGCTAGTTGTCGGGCCAGTTGGCGAGCAGTTGCGGAGCTGGCCGGATCGTCAGGCATAGGTTTGGACTTAGGTGATTTTAGCAAGGAGCGCGCTGACACGAGCGCCCTCAGGGGCTGAAGCCCGCATTAGTGTCGGTCTGAACGGCGCGGCTGAAGCCGTGCCCCTTCAAAGCAAAGTCAAAATCCGAGTTTTGCCGCAGCATTTGTGCCAACGCTGGCCGAGGGGCCGAGCTTGCGCTCGGCTTGGACGGGCGAGGGCGCCCGTCCCCACACGAATTACACGTTCTCCGGCTTCCAGCGCAGCACCGGCTTCCGCGCCGCTGCGGTCTCATCCAGACGCGAAATGCGCGTGTTGTGCGGGGCGTCGAGCACGAACTGCGGATCTTCTTCCACTTCTTCCGCGATCGACTTCATCGCCTCGATGAAGAGATCCAGTTCTTCTTTCGGCTCGCTCTCGGTCGGTTCGATCATCAGCGCGCCTGCGACGATCAGCGGAAACGCCGTCGTGTAGGGATGGAATCCGTAATCGATCAGTCGTTTCGCAATGTCCATCGTCTTCACGCCCTTCTTCGACTGCAGCTTGTCGCTGAAGACGACTTCATGCATGGACGGCGTCGAGTAGGGCAGGTCGTAAACGCCTTCGAGTCCTTTGCGGATGTAATTCGCGTTGAGCACGGCGTCTTCCGTCGTCTGGCGCAGGCCATCCGGGCCGTTGGCGAAGATGTAGGCCAGCGCGCGGATGAACATTCCGAAATTTCCGTAGAACGCGCGCACACGCCCCACCGACTGCGGGCGGTTGTATTCGAAACCCAGCGTGCCATCCGCCTTGGTTGTGACGACCGGCGCCGGCAGGAACGGCGCGAGATTTTTTTTCACGGCGACCGGGCCCGACCCCGGGCCGCCTCCACCATGCGGCGTCGAAAAAGTCTTGTGCAGGTTCAGGTGCATGACATCGACGCCAAAGTCCCCCGGGCGGGCTTTCGCAACCAGCGCATTCATGTTGGCGCCGTCCATGTAGAGCAGGCCGCCCTTGGCGTGCATGAGTTCGGCGATCTTGTGAATCTCCTGCTCGAAAACGCCCAGCGTATTCGGGTTGGTCACCATCAGCGCCGCGACGTCTTCATTCATCTGCGCCGCCAGCGCCGCCACGTCCACCATGCCGCGGCCGTTCGATTTCAAATTTTCGACCGCGTAACCTACTGTGGCCGCCGTCGCCGGATTCGTGCCGTGCGCCGAGTCGGGAATCAGAATTTTCTTGCGCGCGTTCCCCGTTGACTCGTGATACGCACGCACCATCAGCATTCCGGTCAGTTCGCCGTGCGCGCCCGCGGCGGGTTGCAGCGTGATCGCGTCCATCCCGGTGATTTCGAGCAGGCAGTCGCTCAGGGTCTTCATGATGCGCAATGCGCCCTGCGAAATCTTTTCGGCTTGATACGGATGCCCGTTCGCGAGGCCTTCGATGCGCGAGACAAACTCGTTGACGCGGGGGTTGTACTTCATGGTGCAAGAGCCCAGCGGATACATTCCGAGATCAATGGCGTAATTCCACGTCGAGAGGCGGGTGAAATGGCGAATGATTTCAATCTCGCTGACCTCTGGCATATCGCCGAGATCCTTGCGCTCCTGCCTGCCCAGCAACGTTGCCGTATCCACGTCGGGGACATCGAGCGGCGGCAACTTCCACGCGGCCTTACCAGGCGACGACTTCTCGAAAATCAATCCTTCGTTCTGGCTGATGTGACGCGTGGCTTTGCGGGTTATGTGCTTCGTCGTCATCTCACCACCTCCTGCTCGACTTCTTTCATAGTTTGAACCGAGCGTTCGCTCTCGGCGACGAGGCCGACCGCGGTATCGATCATGGACCGTGTCGTCAATTCCGTGCAGCACCACAGCGCCGCGTGGCCAAGTTCGGGGTAAAACTTCTTCAGCGGAAATCCGCCAACAATTTTGTGTCCCAGCAGCCGCGAGTTGATAGCGTAAGGATCTTCGCTGGTCTCGACCACGAACTCGTTGAATCGCGGCGCACCGGCGAACAGCACTTTGGCATGTTTGCTGAACTGGTCGGCAGCGTAAACGGCCTTCGCCAGGTTCTGCTTCGCCAGTTCCCGCAAGCCGATCTTGCCGTACACGGTCATGAAAATGTTGACCATCAGCGCGACCAGCGCCTGATTGGTGCAGATATTCGAGGTCGCCTTCTCGCGCCGAATGTGCTGTTCGCGCGTCGCCAGCGTCAGCACAAATCCGCGTTTGCCGTTCTTGTCGACCGTCTGGCCCACCAGGCGTCCCGGCATTTGCCTTACGAATTTCTCTTTCGTGGCGAGCACGCCGCAGTAGGGACCACCGAATCCGAGCGGCACTCCGAATGACTGCGCTTCCATGGCCACGATGTCGGCCGTGCGCGGCGGCTCCACAATCCCGAGCGACGCAGCTTCGGCGATCGACACAATCAGCAGTGCTCCGCGTTTGTGCGCGATCTCGGCAATCGCCTCGACGTCTTCAATCGTCCCGAAGAAATTCGGAGACTGAATCAGGACGCACGCGGTATCGTCGCCCACTGCCGTCTCGAGTTCCTTCAGAGCGACTTGTCCCGAGTCCGTGAACGAGACCATCCTCAGCGGAATCGCCTGGTGCGTCGCGTACGTGTTGAGCACATCCCGATACTCTGGATGCAGGCTCCGGGCGATCACCCCCGAATGCCTGCCCGTGATGCGGACCGCCATCATCACGGCCTCGGCCGCGCCCGTCGAGCCGTCATACATCGAGGCATTCGCCAGGTCCATGCCGGTGAGTTCCGAGATCATCGTCTGGAACTCGAAGATGGCCTGCAGCGTGCCCTGCGCAAACTCCGCCTGGTACGGTGTGTAGGACGTGAGAAACTCGCCGCGTTGCACCAGCGCGTCAATCACCACAGGCCGGTAATGGGAGTAAGCTCCGGCTCCGAGAAAACTGGTGTAACCTTCACCGTTTTCTTTGGCCCGTTGCTTAAACCAGTCCACGATTTCCGACTCCGCCATTTGCTGGGGAATAGCGAGATCACGCGTCAGACGACACTCGGCCGGAATCGGGGAGAAGAGATCATCCACGGAATGGATCCCGATCGCCTGCAGCATCGCGGCGCGATCCGCGGGAGATTTAGGCAGATATCTCATAAGAGCCTTTATTGGATGTGGGCAGCGGCCGCTTCGATTGTGGCGTTCGAGTGGTATCTATGGGGCTATTGCAGAGGTCAGAAGTCAGATTGCAGAAGTAAAACCCTCCGCTTCCAGTGATATTAGTGGGAGCCAAGGGGTTCACTTCTGCAATCTGACTTCTGACCTCTGCAATGTTTTTCAGTGTGCCGCCTCTTCGCTCACAAATTTCTCATAGTCCGCCGCCGAAAGCAGCGCATTCAACTCAGATGGATCCTTCACCTTGATCTTGACCATCCAGGCCCCGTGCGCATCTTTGTTCACCGTCTCTGGGGCCGTGGCCAAGTCTTCATTCACGCTAGTAACGGTCCCCGAAACCGGCGCGAACAAATCGGAGACGGCCTTCACAGACTCTACCGTGCCGAAGGGCTTGGCCGTGGCGATCTCCGTCCCCACCTTGGGCAGTTCGACGAACACGATGTCGCCGAGTGAGTCCTGGGCGTGGTCGGTGATGCCGATCGTGCCGTCGGCGGTAATCCATTCATGTTCTTTTGTATATCTGCGGTCGGATGGGTAAGACATATCGGCTTCTCGCTCCCTGGCTTTTCGCTATTCGCTATTCGCTATTCGCTGCTCGCCCGTCGCTGCTCGGCTCTTGCTTGCAGTTCGTGGCTTTTCCTTCGTGAAACTTCATGTCCTTGGTGGTTTAAGGTCTTTTCGGACGCTTATAAAACGGCGTCGGCACGACTTGCGCTTTCACGCCCTGTCCGCGGATTTCGACTTTCAACGTCGTTCCAACCGCGGCCTGCGCTGGCGGAACGTAGGCGAGCGCAATATTTTTCTTCAGGAACGGCGCCGGAGAACCGCTGGTGACATAGCCAATCTCACGCCCGCCCTCGTCCAGAACCTTGTATCCGTCGCGGGCGATGCCTCGATCGACCATCTCGAGGCCGACCAGCGTTTTCTTCACGCCCTCGGCTTTCGCCTTCTCCAGCGCCGCGCGCCCAATAAAATCCGGCTTCTCCATCTTGCAGAAACGATCCAGTCCCGCTTCCCACACATTGATCGTGTCCGAGATTTCGTGTCCGTAGAGTGGCAGCCTGCCTTCGAGCCGCAGCGTGTTGCGCGCGCCCAAGCCGCAGGGAACGGCGCCAAACTCTTTTCCCGCCGCCAGAATCTCGTACCAGACCCGGGCGCTGGTCGCCTCGTCCGATGGGATGTAAATCTCGAACCCGTCCTCGGCGGTATAGCCCGTCCGTCCCATCAAAATATTCTTCAGGCCGCATACCGTCCCGCGCGTCACCCAGTAGAACTTCACCGCGCTCAGGTCTCGATCCGTCAGCTTCTGCAGCACGTCCACGCCCTTCGGCCCCTGAATCGCAATCTGCGTGAAATCGTCGGAGAGATGCTCAACCGCGCAGTCAAACTGGCGGGTATTATCGCGCACCCAGTTGAAGTCTTTTTCGCGCGTGCCGGCGTTGATCACGAGCAGGTACTCGTCCTCGCCCAAGCGGTGAACGATGATATCATCCACAAACGTCCCTTGCGGATAGAGCAGCCCCGAATACTGCGCCTGCCCCACCGCGAGCCGTGACGCGTCATTCATCGAAATATGCTGCACGGCGGCCAGCGCTTCTCGCCCGGCGAGCCGGATATCTCCCATGTGGCTGACGTCAAAAATGCCGACGCCGGTGCGCACCGCCATGTGCTCGGCAACAATGCCGCACCCAATCGACGCAGGGTACTCCACCGGCATGTCCCAGCCGTTAAACTCAACCATCTTCGCGCCCATCTGGCGATGGACGGCGTTCAGCGCAGTTTTGCGGACAACGGGTGTTGCTTCGACTAAAGACAAGAAGAACCTCGGTCAGACAGTGGCTGGGCTGCCGGAATCTGGAACTGACTAACTTAACATCTGGGCGGGAAGGGCGCAAATCAAGCAGGTGTCAAGTCTCAGGTGCCAGGGTCTCAGGTCTCGGGTCTCAGGCAAAGCGCGGGGCTGCTCTTCCTTATACCGGAGACCTGACACCTGCCTCTGAGTGACTTCGGTTATGTTCCTTCCCTGCCCTCGGCCGCGCTAGACTCCAACTATGTCCTCGAAACCAGGCTTAAGCCGCGTCGTCTGCGCTCAATGCGAACAGCCTGAAGCGCGTTGCTGGTGCGAAAAATTCTGCGTGTTGTGCCAGTCCCAACTCGAAGTGCGCCTATGCACCGACGGCCTGATGTACTGTGAGGCCTGCCGCACGGCCTGCGAGTACAAAGCGGCAGACTGAAACGCGAACGGCCAACGACTAGCGACCAACGACAGCGCCTCAGATCACTACCGCTTCCTTATACTCCCCGTAAACTTTCCGCATCGCGTCTGAGATTTCGCCTACGGTGGCATTCGCCTCGACTGCCTTCAGGATTCGCGGCATGAGATTTTCTCCCGAGCGCGCCGTGTCTTCGACCGCGCGGATCGCGGCTTGACAGGTCTCGGCATTGCGCTTCGCGCGCAGCGCCCGCAGGCGTTCAACCTGTTTCGGTTCGAGCGCCGGATCAATCCGCTGGATCGGCACCGCCTTCTCTTCTTCGACCTGGAACCGGTTCACGCCGACCACCACCGTCTCCAACCGATCCACCGCCTGCTGATATTCGTAGGCCGCGTTCTGGATCTCCTGCTGCACATATCCGCGTTCGATCGCTTTGAGCATGCCGCCCATGGCTTCGATTTTTTCCAGATAGTCGACTGCCCGCTTTTCGATTTCGCTGGTCAGCGCTTCGACGTAATACGAGCCCGCCAGCGGATCCACCGTCTGCGGCGCGCCCGACTCAAACGCGATCACCTGCTGCGTGCGCAGCGCGATCCGCGCCGACGCCTCGGTGGGCAACGCCAGTGCCTCGTCAAACGAATTCGTGTGCAAAGACTGCGTCCCGCCAAGCACCGCCGCCATCGCCTGGATCGCCGTCCGCACAATGTTGTTTTCCGGCTGCTGCGCCGTCAGCGTGGAACCGGCCGTCTGCGCGTGGAAGCGCAGCATCCACGACTTTGGATTCTTCGCCTTGAACTGGCCGCGCATGATCTTTGCCCACATCCGCCGCGCGGCGCGAAACTTAGCGACCTCCTCCAGAAAATTGCTGTGGGCGTTAAAGAAGAACGAAAGCCGCGGCGCGAACTGGTCCACATCGAGGCCCGCGCGAATCGCCGCTTCCACGTATGCAATGCCGTTGCCCAGCGTGAAGGCGACTTCCTGCACCGCCGTCGATCCCGCCTCGCGCATGTGATAGCCCGAGATCGAGATGGTGTTCCACTCCGGCACGTTCTCATTCGCCCAGGCGAAAACGTCGGTGATGATGCGCATCGCCTGCTGCGGAGGATAAATGTACGTTCCGCGCGCGATGTACTCCTTGAGCACGTCGTTCTGCACGGTGCCCGAGAGCTTGCGAATGTTCCTGCCCTGCCGCCGCGCCACGGCCACGTACAGCGCCAGCAGAATCGAAGCCGTTGCATTGATGGTCATCGATGTTGAAATCGCGGTCAGGTCAATGCCCTCGAACAGCCGCTGCATGTCTTCGATCGAGTCGATCGCCACACCGACCTTGCCAACTTCTCCCGCGGCCAGGGGGTTGTCCGAATCCAGACCAATCTGGGTCGGCAAATCAAATGCCACCGACAGCCCCGTCGTCCCGTTGGCCAGCAGATACTTGTAGCGCTTGTTCGACTCCTCGGCGTCGCCCATGCCCGCGTATTGCCGCATGGTCCACAAGCGGCCACGGTACATGGTGGCTTGCACGCCGCGCGTGAAGGGAAATTCACCCGGATACCCCACATCGCGGTCATAGTCCCACGCCGCAAGATCCACGGGAGTGTAGAGGGGACGCACGGCGATGTGAGAAGACGTTTCCTGGCTTGGGAGGCGGGCTTCCCGCTTGGTTGCGGATTCGGCCGCCTTGAGTTCCGTCATGTTTTGTTGCCCTTCTTCGCTGTTCGCTGTTAGCTCTTTGCCCTTCTCTTTACCCGCCAGAACGAGCTCAGCCCGAACCAGGTAAACGAAACCGTGAAGCATATCGCGAGCACCAGCCGACCCGGTCCTGCTGCGTGGCCAGCATGGTACCTTCCATATTCGCGCATGCCGGCCATGGCCCCGACTCCGGCCATCGCCAAGAACGTGAATCCGGTCACTTCCAGCCAGAGTTGGTGTAGCACCCGACCGAAGGAACGCGCGGTCGTGCGGATCCCCGCCAGCACCGCCGCACCCGTCCGGCTGCGCTTCACTATGTTGACGACCGCACGGAGAATCAGTTTGATTTTTTTCGCCGCTTGGCCGCCGGTCACCAGGAGGTCGGTTGGTCGGTCGATCATCAGTCGATTTTAGCAGCGGCCGAGCGTACAATGACCGTGGGCCTCATCACAAACAATCGTGATGCCCCGTCAGCGGCGTCCGATTCGAGGGGGACTCGTGGATCAGCAACTGAAGCAGCTCATGAAGGAACTTGGAGAAGCGATCAACGAGTCTCTGTCCGACTCCGAACAGATCGCCGAAGTGGTTGCCCGCATCAAGGAAGGCGGCTACGACATTTTCCTCGTCCTCGAAGCCACCATCGGCGTCAGCAAGCAAGGCGAACACACCACCGACAAGACTTCCCTGGTCTCCACCCTCAGCACCAATGCCGAACTCAAGATCAGCGATCAGGATATGAAGTTCCTCAAGTCCCTCCGCATCAAGCTTGACGACGAAGACGACTAGCCGTGCGGGTGGGGCGGACACTCTTTTCCGCCGGTTCTGGCGCTTATTCACCGGTCCAGCGCTGTCCTGGCTTGCGGCGCTTGACGATGGACATGCTCGACTGGACAGCCGGGGGCGGCTGTCCCCACGTGGTTTGTTCCGAGACCAGGCATTCTTGGCAAAATCTTCCGATTTCTCATAAAGTTTTCCCTTTCCGAAATAGGAAAAATCTTGCATGTTAGGTCTTTCGGTCTGTTAAAATAAAAATTCCCCCGTGTAAGTAGCCGCTTAGCAGCATCTTAAGGGTGGAGAGCCTCCGTCGAAAATGGCCTTCGGCGTGCACTTCACCAATAGAAGTGTCGTCGTTCGGCCCACCTCCCGCGGTCTTTAAAATGCTAGTTCGCGGGATTGACCACTGCTTTTGGCGAGCGCTAAGCAGGTAGCGACATTGAGGTGCAGGACATGGACTCCCAGGCTTCACAATTGACTCTAGGCCTTCTTCCCGAGCCTCGAACGCGTTGGGGGAGGTTCGTTCTCGGTTATGGCGTGCAGTCGCTGGTGCTGGCGTTCTTCGTGATTACTGCCATCGTGTATCCGGAAGTTCTTGTGTTACCGGTGCACGACTACCACTTCATCAACCTGGTCAGCACTCCGCCGCCGGTTCCACAGACTCCGGCGCCAGTCAAGCACTTTCCTGTTCCAAAAATCGACGAAGTGGTAACGCCGCGGCCCGAAGCTCTGCGCGTTCCCTCCGAATTGGTCCACGCGAAGAAGCCCGTTCCCGAGGACCAAGCGCCCAAGGTGACGCTCACTGCCAAAAAGGAACTTTTGCCGGACATGAAGCCGCTGATCCCCAGGCCGCCGGTCAACACGAATGTGTTCTCCACGGGAAGCTCGGCGACTCCCACCATGGCGGCCGCGCCGCAGAGAGTGCAAACGGGTGGCTTCGGCGATCCCAACGGCGTGCCCGCAGCGGAGAGTCACGGCCGCCCAATTACGATCGCGCAGGCGGGCTCGTTTGATATGCCCTCCGGCCCAGGCTATGGCAATGGCACCGGCGGATCGCGTGGCGCGCGCGGGGTGGTCGCGAGCGCCGGGTTTGGCAGCGGCGTCGCTACCGGCGACAGTTCCGGCGTTTCTGCTTCGCGCAGTACGGTTCGCCAGGGCGGCTTCGGAGACGCCGACATTGTGACCGCTTCTCAGCCCAAGCCCAAGTCCGCCGAACCCGCCGTAAAAACCGTGCCGGCTGAGATCACATTCAAGCCCCGCCCGGTTTACACTGATGAAGGGCGGCAGCTTAAGATTGAGGGCGAAGTGCTGCTCGATGTTGTCTTTTCAGCAACCGGCCAGATTCGCATCGTGAAAGTGATGCACGGCCTCGGTCATGGGCTGGACGAATCCGCGGTTCGCGCCGCCGAAAAAATTCAGTTCAAGCCCGCCCTGAGGGACGGCCAACCCGCAGATTCTGAGGCGGTATTGCACATTGTTTTTCAACTTGCATCGTAGGTCACGCATCGTAGGTGAAATGAAACAGACAAAAATGTTGCGCTCCGTATTCGCACTCCTTACGCTCTCCCTGGTCTGCGGCGCCACGTCCCTGTTCGCCCAGACTGCGCCCGACCAGACTACGCAGAAACCCCAGGTTTCGACCCGCGACGCCGCCACTCAACCGGCGAACGCCGCCGGCAGCTTCGACCAGGTTGTCGATCGAGCGGTGGAGCGTGAGCATTTTTTCATGGCCCAGATGAAACAACTTCATCCCCTGGTGGAAACTTATCTCCAGAATCTGAAGGAAGACAAAGACCTCGGCGCTCCCGTCCCCACCAGCGACGTGTACTTCCTTGGCCGATTGGATATGAGCGAGGGTACCGATGACCGCACTTTCGCGTCGCCCACTACGTCCGGCCTCGGCAAACGCATGCTCGGCAAACTGAGCAACGTTTATTCCATGAAGTTTCTGCCCCTGGGCTTTGCCCAGATGGTGATCCTCGATCAGGATTTTCAGCGCAAGTATTACGACTTCACTTTCGTCCGCCGCGAGTTCCTCGGCGAAGTACGCTGCATCGTCGTGGACGTCGCGCCCAAGAAAGATGCCGGCAAGGGCCGGTTCCTCGGCCGCATCTGGATCGAAGACCAGGACTACAACATCGTCCGCTTCAACGGCACTTACTATCCTCATCCGCGAGCCGGTTATTACCTGCATTTTGACAGTTGGCGGCAGAACCTCCGCCCCGGCGTCTGGCTGCCTTCGCTGATTTATTCCGAGGAGTCCGATCTCAAGTATCGTCTGGGCCAGACGCTTAATTACAAGGCGCAGACGCGGCTCTGGGGATATAACCTGAAGGATCTCCGCCGCAACTCTGAGTTCACTGAGATCACCGTCGATCCCCTCCAGGCAGTCCAGGACCAGAGTCAGAAAGCCCAGGACGCCAGCCCCATCGAAGCGCAGCGTGCCTGGGAACGTCAGGCGGAAACCAACGTACTTGACCGCCTGCAGCAGATCGGCCTGCTCGCGCCGGAAGGCGAAATCGACAAGGTGCTACTGACCGTCGTCAACAACGTCATGGTCACCAATAACCTCGACATTCAACCCGAGATCAGGTGCCGCGTGCTGATGACCACACCGCTGGAGTCCTTTACCATTGGACATACCATCGTCGTGAGCCGCGGCATGATTGACGTGCTGCCAGACGAAGCATCCCTGGCCATGATCCTGACCCACGAACTGGCGCACATCGTGCTCGGCCACCACCTCAACACCAAGCTCGCCTTCAACGACCGCATGTTCTTTCCCGATGAGCGCACCTTCGAACGCATGGATTTCGCCCGCGATCGCGGCGAAGAAGAGGCCGCTGACAAGAAAGCCATGGAACTGCTCAACAACTCCCCCTACAAGGACAAGCTCAGCAACGCCGGCTTGTTCCTCAAAGCGGTCCAGGCCCGCGCTCCGGAGCTGAAGAACCTGATCCGTGCGCACCTGGGCGACAGCCTTCTCAATGGCAATGCCACCAGGATGTCGTCATTGATGACCGCCTCGCCGCAATTCGACCCAAAGAAGGCCGACCAGGTCGCGGCGCTTCCTCTCGGCGGCCGGGTCAAGGTCGATCCGTGGAACAATCAGCTCGAATTGGTCAAGACCAAGCCCGTCGCCATCACTAACCCAGCCGACAAGATGCCCTTTGAAGTCACGCCCTTCTTCCCGTTCCTCACCAGGCTCGGCACCGCCTCCGCTCCAGAAAAAGCGGCTCCGGTCCCGGAGAAAACAGCGGCAACTCCGACCGGTCAGTAAGACAGGCCAAAGGTTTCAAGGTTTCAAGGTTGAAAAGTTTCAAGGTTTCAAGGTCTGAACCGCACGGAGCGCACACTCCTGGCAACCGACACCCAAGAGCCTTACGTTGAAACTCTGAAACCTTGCAACTTTGAAACCTTGCCTTCGGGAAAGAAACTACAGAAAAAATCAGGGTAAGCCCTCTGCCAGACGGCAGCGGGACTGTTCGAGCGGGCTAGTTTGCCAACTGGCTTCCGACTTGCGAGAACACGTTATTGGCGCTGCCGCCGATCAGTCGGACCGTGCCAATCACGATCACCAGGATTACTGCGAGCATCACCGCGTACTCGGCAACGTCTTGACCGCTCTCCTCAGCCCAAAGTTGACGGATTGATTGGATCACTGTTTGCCCCCATCGACGACGCGCCCTGGCCTCACTTATTCCTCGGGACAGTAGTTCACCGTCGTGTAATTGTAAAATACCCCCAACCCGGCTCTCTACCCAATAGCACACCAGTGCCTGGGATGGCACTATCGTGCTATGGCCCAGAGATTTCTCTTAGAAATAGCCTGCCTCCGCCAGACTGCCGAGAAACTCAGGTTTCGTATTAGGTATCGCCTTATCTTCCCCTGTAGAGACGGCGCTTGCCGCGTTTCTACAGGAAATCAGACGCCCCTTTAGGGTTGGACATCGGTTTTTCCGCAGCCTGCTGGATTACACAATCGTTTTCAGCGGAAGCCCCTGGTTCACCGCGAACAGCGCCAGTTCCAGGCGGGTGGAAACCCCAAGTTTGTCGAAGATGTTGCTCAGGTGGTGCTTCACCGTATCCTCGCTGATTTTGAAGTACTCGGCGATTTCCCGATTGGCATAGCCCGCGACCACCGCGGAGACAATCTCCAGTTCCCGCGGCGTCAGCCCGAATTTCCTCTGTTTTGTCTCTTCGTTCGTGCTCTGCATGAGGTTGCGCAGGTACTGCACCAGATTCGAAACGCTGTCCCGCCCCACCCAGTACTCCCCGGCCATCACCGCATGAATGCTCTTGAGCAGCAGTTGCGTGGCGGAATCCTTCAGCACCACGCCACGCGCTCCCAACTGCAACGCCTCCACCATCTGTTTCTTTTCCACCGCCGCCGTCAGCAGGATGATGCGCACCACCCCGGCCGCGCCGCCGCTCGCATTCAGGTCGCGCAGCGCATCCAGCCCAGTGTGGTGCGGCATGGCCAAATCGAGCAGAAGAATGTCGGGCTTGGTCTCCGTCGCCAACTTCACCGCCTCGTGGCCGTCGCAGGCTTCGCCCACCACTTTCATATCGGCTTCCGATTCCAGCAAGCGCCGCAGCCCGTCGCGGAAAATGGGATGATCGTCGGCAATCACAATGCGTATGGGATGGCTTCGTTTATCCATGATCGGCATGCCAGTGGTTGGCCTATCCATGATTGGCCTTTCTCGCCGGCGGAATTCGTACTTCCAGCCGCGCGCCGTGCCCCGGAGTCGATTCTACCGCGAGTTCGCCCGCCAGCAGGCGTACTCTTTCCCGGATCACTGCCGGCCCCCTCCCTGTCGTCTCCAGTTCGGCATCCGACAGCTTTCCGGAAAAAGAAAATCCCTTACCGTCGTCCTCGACGGTCAATTGCAGATTACCCGCCCGCAGCGCCAGCCGCACCAGCACATTGTGCGCTCCGCTGTGCTTGCGCACGTTCACCAGACTCTCCTGCACAATGCGCGCCAGTTCCCGGCACACTCTCGGCGCCAAATCCACCCGCTCCAGTTCGCTGACGAACTCCGCCGCGATTCCCGTCTCCCGCCGGAAGCGCTCCACCGTATCGGAAATGAAACCTAGAAGCCGGTCGGCATCGACTTCGAACGATTTCATCGCCTGCATCAGTTCGCGCAACTTCAGAACTTCTTCGCGCAGCAGTTTCTGGATTCGCCCCAGCTCCGCGTTCACCACCGGAGCCTGCGTTCCCGACTGGCGCCGCAGCACGTCCAACTGCATTTCCACGGCGATCAGCGATTGAATCGCTCCATCGTGAAGTTCGCGCGCGAACCGCGCCCGCTCCAGCGCCCCCGCCCGCTCGCGCAGCCGCCGCATCAAGTACACGTTGTAGATCGCCGGACCCACTTGCTGCGCGAACTCCTGCAGAAACCGCAATTCCTCTTCCGGCTCCCCCATCACCTCCGGGTCGAACAAGAACACCCGCCCCGACCACTCGGTCCCGAACACCAACCCCACTGAAACCACCGCGTCAAACTTCTCCACTCGCGCCAGCGCATCCACAAATTCCGTGCTCACATCGCGCAGCCGCCCTCCGTCGCGATCGAGCAGCACGGTGTGAAAACCCTTGGCGCTTCGCGACGCGTAAACCGCATCCGCCCGCGACTCGAACAGATACACCTTCTCGCTTTCCGGCAAAGCTTCCCGCCAGCGCAGCGCTCCGATGCCCTCGGCGCCACGCCTCACCTCGGCCAGAAATACCCGGTAACTGTGCGCTTCCTGCGACGCGCTCAGCACCCGCGACGCGCCGTAAATGCCCGTCACCTCCCCAAGAATCTGCTGCATGGTCCCGGTCAGTCCCGCCTCCACCCGCGTCGAACTGAGAACGCGCGTGATCACGGCGCGCTCCGCCCGCACTTTCTTCTGGTTCTCCGACATATAGCCCAGCAAAAATCCGAGCACAATCAGATACACCGAACTCATGAACAGCTGTTGCGGATCCAGTTCGCGCACGCTTACACCCAGCCGCGGCAAATGCGCCACGCGCAGCCACCGATCCGCCGCCGGTTCCAGTCCAGCTCTCACCGCGAACGCTTCCGCCCACAGCAGTGCCACCGCCGTGCACGCTGTGCCCACCGTCTCCCACAGCCCCCAGCGATACGCCGCGGCCGCCATCACGAACACGAAGAATAGGAAAAATGGTCCACGCTGCGCCGTCGCGAACATCGAGATCAGCACCGGCCACACGATGTCCACTGCGTGCACCACCAGACGAAAAGCCCTTGTCGATTGCGGCCGGAAGCGCAACAGCAACATCACCACCACCGCATGCACGAAGTACACGATGAGCAGCCAGTACAGCCAGGGCGAATACGCAAACCCGCGCACCGGCTCCATCCAAAGAGTAAGCACCGCCACAATCGTCAGCGCCACCCGCGCCGACGCGAGCCAGCGCTCTGTGCGCCGGATTTCGCCCGCACTGAGTGGCGCCCGGAAGCGCCATAGATCACGGTATCGCGGGATTATCGAGGACAAGAGACTCTCTTCGTTGAGCGATTCATTCTAACGTTAAACGCTTAATCTTAAAGGCAATCGCAGCTAAACTCCATGAGCTTCTTACTTCTGCGATCCTCACTTCTGACTTCCGCCCCAACAGGCTGCGGAAAAACTCCGCCTTCGTGGCAGGCTTCCGCCTGTAAAGACGCGGCTTGCCCCGTCTCCGGAGATGCCGGAAGCCGCGTCTCTACAGGAAATCAAACGCCCCCTTTAGGGGCTGGCAGGAGCATCGAATATCGACTTTTTCGACAGCCTGCCGCGGGTTACTCTAGTAACCCCCTCAACCCCACATCACCCTCTAGAATGGAGTTCGGAAAAGTTTGCCTTGGCCGCACTCACCAAACTCTGGGTCTCGCTGCTGGTCGCCCTGGTTTTCGCCCAGACGGCAGCTTCCCTCCTCATGCCAAGAGGCGCCGCCCTCACCATTGCCAGCGATCTCATCCAGTGCACTCTTCTGCTGGTTGCCACCGCCGCCTTCCTGTCCAATACCTCGCGCTCGCGCTGCCCTACTTTCCACATCCGGCTCTTTTGGATCCTGATGAGCGTGGGCATGCTCTTCTGGCTTACTTACCAGGGAATGTGGAGCTACTTTGAAGTCCTAAAGCGTCAGGACGTGCCCGAACCCTTCCTGGGCGAGATCGTTCTGTTCCTGCATCTGGTACCCATGATCGCCGCTCTCGCCGTGCTTCCTCATCTCCGGGAAGACGAGCGCGATGAACGCATCCGCATGCTCGACTTTGCCCTCCTGCTCGCCTGGTGGCTGTTCATTTATGTATACGCCGTCCTCCCATGGCAATTCGTGCAGGTCGATGAAGCGGCTTACAGCGCCAATTTCAACTTCGCGTATCTGACCGAAAAACTCGCGCTCCTGGTCGCGCTTGCCATCCTCGCCCACACCGCTGATGGCGGCTGGCGGCAGCTTTACGGACAGTTGCTCGGCGCCAGCGCGCTCTACGCCTCCAGTTCCTATGTCGCCAACTGGGCCATCAATCAGAAGCTCTACTACAGTGGCAGTATCTTCGACATCCCGCTGACCGTTTCCATCGCCTGGATGGCCGCGGCTCCCTTGCTCGCGCTCCGTCTCGACCTGTCCGACTCCAAGCCGTCGCAGCCTTTGCTCAGCGTTTGGATCACACGCCTGAGCATGATCGCTCTATTCAGCCTCGTCTGGACAGCCATGCAATCCGAACTCGATCCGGCGCTTTCGCCTTCGGTCAAGGCCTTCCGCATTACCGTGAGCCTTTTGACCATGACGGTGATGGGCATCGTGGTTTTCTGGCGGCAACGCTTGCTCCGCGTCGAGCTTTCGCTGTTTCTCGAAAGGTCCCACCGCTCTTTCGACGACCTCAAGGCCTTGCAGGATAAGCTCATTCAATCCGAGAAGCTGGCCTCGCTCGGCCAGTTGGTCGGCGGAGCCGCCCACGAGATCAACAACCCGCTCACCGCCATGCTGGGATACTCCGACCTGCTCAGCACCTCCAACTTGCCACCCCAGGAACGGCTCGAGACCGCGCAAATCGGCGAGCAGGTCCGCCGCACCACCACCCTGGTTGCGAGCCTGCTCACTTTTGCCCGTCAGGCCCCGTCCCGGATGGCCGCCGTCGACATCAACTCCGTGCTGCAAACCGCCGCGCGCCTGCTTGCTCCCCAACTGGAGGCCGAAGCCAGTTCGATCCGACTCGAACTCGCTCCTTCCCTTCCGCCCGTGCTCGCCGACTCCAACCAGATTCTTCACGTCTGCATGCACCTTGCGGGACAGATCGGCGCCGATCTCAATCGCGAAACAAACTCCGCCCTGTTCGTTCGCACTCACAGCCAAGGCAACTTTGTCCTGGTTGATTTCTCCTCTTACGATCCCTCTTCGCACGATCCTTCTTCGCATTCACTCTCGTACCCGTCGTTGATCAACTCCAAAGGCGCTAACAAGCCTTCTACCCTTTCGTTGAGCGCCTGCTGCCGCATCGTCGAAGAACACGGCGGCCATCTCTTGCAGCCTTTGGCTCCCGGCAAATCCGCTTTCCGGATGGAACTGCGCGTCGCGCCAAATTCCGCAAGCCGCTCCTCGCTCGCCGAGCCCAGCCAGGCCGCAGCCCACGGCAGTTCCTAGCGGCCCGTGGTGCAAGTGCGATTTGTATCGGGGCACGCCTCGGCAGCCTGCGGAGCCGTAGGCAGACTTACGCTTTACAGCGCCATGGCCAAACACGCTGAAGCGGGCGACATCCGCCTCGTGATCAATCCCGTCACCCTGATCGTTGCGGTCCCATCCTCACCGCCGTCGGACTGATCAGCGGCATGGTCCCTGCCATCCGCGCCTTACGCCTCGACCCGATCGAAGCTCTGCGCTACGAATAGAAGGGTACTTCTCCCGCCTGTAGAGACGGGGCTTGTCGCGTTTCTGCTTTTACGCTGCCCGGAATCCTGGAGAATCCACCGGAACATCTAAACCGGAGTTGTGTTATTAAGTATTTGGAGGGTGGTGACGACAAAATGAAAAAGCTGATTGGATTGCTCGCGATATGTTTTGTGTTTTCTCTCTCAGCCCTGGCACAACACGAAGGACATCCAGGTGGCGCCGCCCGGCCCGAGGTCGGTGGCGGCCATCAAAACATCCCGAAGCACGGTCCAGCAAAAGTAACCACTCCGCATCCGGCCGAGGAAAACCGCAAATTCAACGACAAGGCAGGACATCCCGAAGCTCCCCACGTACATGCCAATGGACAATGGGTAGGCCATGACACCGGCCCCAACGACCCTCATTATCATCTGGATCATCCGTGGGAGCATGGCCGCTTCACCGGCGGTATTGGTCGCGGCCATATCTGGCGCCTCGGAGGCGGTGGTCCCAGCCGCTTCTGGTTCGGCGGTTTCTACTTCTCCGTAGCTCCCTACGATTTTGGTTTCTGTAACGACTGGTTCTGGGATTCGGACGAGATCGTCATCTACGAGGATCCCGATCACATCGGCTGGTACCTCGCCTATAACGTCAGGCTCGGAACCTGCGTCCACGTGATGTATCTGGGAATGTAGAGCGGTAAAATTTTTGTAACGCGGCACTGCGATGGAGCGACGGGCGTCCCCGCACGTCGCTTCACCGGACAGCGGCGTTCTGTTACTTCTTTTCTTCGGGCTTGTCGCTCTTGAGCTCCTTGCTCTTATCGTCCTTATTCTTCTCTTCTTTCGTCTTATCGTCCTTATTTTTATCCTGGATCGACAGCAGTTCGACCTCAAAGATCAGGGTCGCATTGGGCCCAATTCCGCCGCGCGGCTCCCCGCCCTCGCCATAGGCCAGGCTCGAAGGTATGAAGAGCTGCCATTTCGATCCCACCGGCATGAGTTGCAGCGCTTCCGTCCAACCTTTGATAACTTGACCGACTCCAAACGTCACCGGTTTTCCGCGCTTGTAGGAGTTGTCAAATTCCGTGCCATCCATGAGAGTACCGCGGTAGTTACACACAACCGAGTCGCTCGCGGTGGGCTTTGGCCCGGTGCCCGCTGTCAGAATCTTGTACTGCAAACCGCTGGGCAACGTGACGACGCCTTCTTTCTCTTTGTTGGCCGCTAAGAATGCCTCGCCTTCGGCGGCGGCCTGTTGCATCTGCTGTTTGCGAACTTCGTTCTGCACCTGGGTGAGCACGGCCTTCGCTTCGTCCTCCGTCAGGCGCGTCTTACCGCCGGACATGGCGTCCTTCAATCCCTGGGCTACGAGATTCGGGTCAAACTCCACCGACTGTTTTTTCAGGTTGGCCCCGAGTCCTGCCCCGTAGTTCATTCCCAGGGCGTAGCTGAACTTTTCTTTTCGCGTTGTAAGCGCCGGAGCCGCGGCTTTTGCCGCCGTTCCCGTCTTCTTCACCGGAGCATTTGCCGTTGTGGCCGCTTTCGGAGTTGTGGCTGCGGGAGCCGCTGGATTCGTTGCCGCCGGAGTCTGTGCTGCTGGAGTCTGCTGGGCATAGCCCGCTCCGGCCAGCATCATCCCTGCGGCCAATAGAAGGGTTGTAGTAAGAGATCTTTGCATTTACCTATTGTCACATTGCTCCGCGTTCCGCGCCACACCGGGAATCGAGCTCTCAGCTTTCCGGAAAAATATTCAGCCAGCATCTGGGTGCTGGCTACTTCCTTTCCACCAGATCACCGCCGCCAACAGCGTGGCCATCGCAATCAGCGCCAGCGAACTCAAACATAAAATGCACCAGACTCCCAGCACGCGCGCTTCAATGTAGGTCAGGTACAAAGCAAACGCCAAGCCCGCGGCGGCAGCGCCAAAAAGCATTGCTGGAGTTTCGCGCCGCTCGCGATAGACCGTGGCGAGGCCCGCCAGCGCGGCGTACCCGAGCATCCCAATCAGCGCGACCGGTATTCCAAAGATCGACGAATATTCGCTCCTGTTCACGATGTCGCAATTGAAAGTTTCCCCGATATCGCAGTATGCCGTCTTTGAGGTCGCGTAATGATGCTGCAGCGATACCGACGATACCACGATTCCGCACACCGCCAAAATGGCGACCAGTGTCATCAGACGCTTCGTCAAACTGGTCATGGCAGCGCGCACCCCGTCCGGTCGCTTAGTTCTTGCAAAGTGAAGACACGCTCCACTCGTTCGCCCGTGGGCGGAAACTGCCAGGTGGGAAAATGCTTGACGTTTTCGTCCTTGCAAACCTGCGCCTGGCCGCGCAGGTCGCCTTTGATGCCGCACTCCACGTATGGAACGTACTCGAACGACGCCCCGAACTTTTCCTTTTGCTCCACGCAATGCGGACACCAATATGCCCCGTACATCTTCACGCCGCGCTCGCTCAGACAGCGCGCGAAAGCATCGTGCTTGTGCTGGGCGCGGTTGTTGAGATAGTAGGCCAGCCCGAACGCGGCCACGATCAGCACGGCATAGATCGCGATGCGCCGCCACTTCCGGCTCGAAGCTTTAGTCCCCAGTCTTTCCTTTTGCCGTTCTCTGCGCTCTTGCGACATGGATTTTTTATATCACGATTGTTTGGGACCGCGATTCCTCAAACCACCACGCGGAGCGCCGAGGGCAGCACTTCGATCGTCCGGCACTCCAGCGTCAGTACCTCGCCGTCCACCATCACATCCACCGGTCCGTCGAGTTGAAACTCGACGCGGCTCGCCGCCTGCCGCTCCGCCAGCGGATGCCGCGTGTGCGTGCCGTCATAAAGCGTTGCCAGGTTCCGGATCAGTCCCAGCCGCCCAATCGGCCCCCACCGCACAAATTCAATCAATCCGTCATCAATGACCGCGTCGGGCGCAATCATCATTGTGCCGCCCGTGAACTTACTGTTGTTAAACGTCAGAAACAAACAGCGCCGCGCGTCAAACTCTTCCTGACCTTCCATCCGCACCGGAAACGGGCGCCGATCGAGCCGCGCCAGACAAAGAAAAATAGACAGCAGATACCCGAACCTTCCCAGCCCCAGAAACCGCCGATGCCGCAGCGCCGCCACGTCCGCGGTAAACCCCAAGCTCAGCAGATTCGTGTAGTAGATCGCTCCGTCTTTATGCGTCAGTCGCAGAACGTCACAAGCCCGCGAACGCCGCGCCTCAAGCGCCCGCATCGCGTGTTCCAAACTGCCCTTGCTGGAAGTTCCATCCGCGAAATCCCGCAGGAACGAATTGCCGGTGCCCAGCGGAAGAAATCCGAGCGTAGGAATCTGATCCTCCGCACCACCCGAAACTCCCTGAGACCTGACACCTAAGACCTGAGACCAGCTCTCCGGAAACAGCCCGTTGACGATCTCATAGGTGGTGCCATCCCCACCGACCGCGAGAAACTTCCGATAGCCGCGCGCATAGGCCTCGCGCGCAATCTGCGTGGCGTGTCCCACCGCGCGCGTCTCTGCTGTCTCCAGCGCAATCCCCGCGCGCCGCAGGCGGTCCAGCGCCGCTCCCACGCGCCGGCCGCACCGCCCGCCACCCGCCGCCGGATTGATAATGGCCAAAAACGTTTCGTTCACGGTTTAGCTGTCAGTGTTCACCTTTAGCTTTTGGCTCTTAGCTTGGTGCGATTCTTCCGGATGACTGAAAGCTGATAGCTGAGAGCTGACAGCTAACAGCTAAATCTCCACGATAGATTTCCGCGCCGCACCTGCGCCAATCTCCGCCGCCAATTCTTCGCGCTTGATCTTCAGCGACGTCGTTCGCGGAAAATCCTTCTCCCATAACAGGTACCCACCCACGCGCTTGAAGTCGGCCAGACGCCGGTTCCGCGCCACCATCTCTTCGCGCAAGCGATCGTCGAACTGCTGGTTCTGTTCCAGACGCAGCACCAGCACCAGAATCTCGTTTCCGAGCGTCTTCTGCGGCCACAAATAATTCGCCGCATACACGCAGAATTCCTTCACCGGCAGATCTTCGAAGACCGCCTCAATGTCCTCGGGATAAATATTCTTTCCGCCCTCGGTGACGATCATATTTTTCTTGCGCCCGACGAGCTGCAGGTGGCCGCGCCCGTCAACATCGAAGCGCCCCAGATCGCCCGTCAGCAACCAGCCTTCGACGATCGTCCGCGCCGTCTGCTCGGAGTCGTCCAGATAATGCGACATGACCGCGCGGCTCCGCACCGCAACTTCGCCGATCCCGTCGGCGTCCGGATTCAGCACGCGCACTTCGGTCCCGGGCAGCGGCTTGCCCACCGTATCGGCGCGAAACGGTTTCAGATCGTTGAGCGTCACTGCCGTGCAAGCTTCCGTCAGCCCGTACCCGCACGTCGCCGGAATTCCCAGATCGTAGAAAAACTGCAACGTCGAAGGATCCGTAAATGCTCCGCCAACAATCAACGCTCGCAGTTCTCCGCCAAACGCCTTGTGTACTTGCGGCAGCAGACGCCGGCTGATCCCGACCCGCGGACGTCCCCGCGTCAGCATTTTGTTCATCCCAATCAATCGGTCCAGCATCCACCGCTTTCGAGGTTTTAGTTCATCGAACTTCGCGCGCAGTCCGCGCTCCAGATTCTTCAGCACCATCGGCACCAGGCCCACGTAGGTGATGCGATAGCGCACAAACGCATCGCGCACAAACTCCGGACGCAGCGTCCGCAAATGGACCACGCAAGCTCCGCACACGAACGGCCCGATAAATCCCACCATGAAATCAATCGCGTGATTGGTGGGCAGAATGCTCAAATAGCGCACGCCCGGCCAAAATGGATACCACGCGGTCAGCGAAGCGCACTGCTCGAGATAACTGTCGTGCGTGAGCACGCATCCCTTCGGACGCCCGCCCGTCCCCGACGAATAGACGATGCACGCCGTGTCCTCGCGCTGTCGCGCCACCAACTGCGGCTCGCCTTTTCTCCGGAATTCCTCCCAGCGGTAAGCGCCCCGTAAGTCCGTCCCCGCCGGCGCCTCCGTCACCAGAACAATCTGAACGGTGAGTTTCGCGAACCCCCGTGACTGCGTGATCGCCCGCCACAAATAATATTCGACAACCAGAAATCGCGCTTTCGAATGCGCCAGCAGTTGCAGATGCTCGGCCGCGGTCAACTTGTAATCCAGCGGAACCAGCACCCCGCCACAGAAGAAAATCGAGTAGGCCGAAATCAGCCACTTCGACTGATTTGTCATGATGATCGCCGCGCGGTCGCCCACCTTGAAGTCGGCGTCCTCAAGCGCGCGGCAAAGTGGACGTGCCATTTCTTTAAAGTCGGAGTAAGTAAGCCGCACTTTTTCGTGGTCGCGATCGGCTTCAATCAGGCAGGTTTCGTTCGGCCAGCGCTCCAGCGCGTCTTTGAGCGCTGCACCCAGGCTGGCATATTGGCGGAGATCAAGCATAGAAAAGAAAGTGGTCAGTGGTCGGTGGTCAGTGGCCAGTTACTACCTGTCGCGGAGCAGTTACGATCGACAACTGCCCACTGACCACCGGCCACTGCCCGCTGCTTCTAGAGCCGTGCCTGGATCCGATTCGCCAGCGTCCGGAAATCCGACACGCCCTGCAGTTCATAGTCCGGCAACTCGATACGAAAGTGATGCTCCAATCGCGTCAGTAAATCGAGCGCCTGCAGGCTGTCGATGCCCAGCGTCTTGAAAAAATCGTCGTCGGGGGTGAGCTTTTCCCGCGGCACGTTAAAATGCGAAGCCGCAAGATTCAGGATTTCGTCGAGCGTGCGATCGGTCGTCGGCATGAATACTGCGCCTTTCAAATTACCAATTACAAATCAATTACAAATTCACGGCAAGTACGGCTGCGGCCCCTCGTTCTCCACAAACTTGCGCAGCCCTTCCTCGACAGCCGGACGCGAATACAGGTCGCAGAAAATATCGATCTCCCGCTTCAACTCCTTGTACGGAATCGGCTTCACGAACTCCTTCGCTGCCGCTGCCGTCCGCCGGTCAAACTTCCCTACCTGGCTGGCCGTGGCGCGAGCCACCCGCAGCGCCTCGCCTTCGGCTGCAATCTGGCTCACCAGTCCGATCTGCTGCGCCTTCATCACATTGAAGCTGCGCCCGGTGAGCAGCAGATCGCGCACCACCGCGTTGCCCAAATCCCGCTTCAGCCGCGGAATCCCGCCGAATCCCGGAATCAACCCCAGTCGCAATTCCGGAAAGCAGAATCGCGCCATGCGGTCCGCAATAATAATGTCGCAAACCAGCGCCAGCTCGAACCCGCCGCCAAACGTCACTCCGTGCACCGCCGCGATGGTCGTCAGCGGCGCCGTATCGAGCGCGTTCATCACGGCATGAATGCGCTCCAGAAATTCCCGCACCCCGCGCAGGGCTGCGGCCTTTTCTATCTCTTGCCCGCGCTGAAACAGCTCGCGTAAATCCGCTCCCGCCGAAAACCCGGCCTTCAACGTCGAATGGACAATCAACGCATGCGCTTCATTCGTCAGCCCGGGCAGAGCTGCAGCAAATTTCTCCAACTCGTCCAGTGTGAGCGACCCGATCTCGTTGCAAGGATCGCGATGCAATGCAAGCTCAATCGCTCCATTCACGATCTGCCACGAAAGCGTTTGCCCTTTGAAGTCGTTCATGCCGTCTTCGCCGTCTGGTTCTTCGAGGCCTGATTCTTCGAGACTTCGTACATCGCGTCGATTTCGCTCCGATACCTCTCTGCAATCAAGTCGCGCTTCAGCTTTCCGTTCGCCGTCAGCAGCCCGCTCTCGATGGTGAACGGCTCCTCGATCAGATGAAAAGCCCGCACTTGCTTGTAATGCGGAAGGCCGGGATTCACAAGGTCTAACACCGCCTGCGTTTTCTCGCCGCTCACCTTGCCCGTGACCAGCGCCGCCAGATATCCGCGCGCATTACCCACGAGCACCACCTGACTCGCGCCTGGCAATACTTGCAGAATTTTATCCTCAATCGGCTCCGGCGCAATGTTATGCCCCGACCCAAGAATAATCAGGTTCTTGATGCGGCCGACAATCTTCCAGTTTCCGTTCGCGTCCACTTCGCCCTGATCGCCACTATGAAACCAGCCGTCGCGCAGCACTTTCGCCGTCTCCTCCGGACGATTCCAGTATCCCGGAAAAATATTCGGCCCGCGCACCACGACCTCCGCATTCTCCGCGATCTTCATCTCCACGCCCGAAATCGCCGGACCCGCGCGCCCCGGAATTACCGGAGCATCCGGATCATCCATGGTGCAGATCGCCGTCGTCTCGGTCAGTCCGTATACCTGCAACACCGGGATGCCCAGCATCATAAAAAACAGTTGTGTCTCCACATTCAGCGGCGCCGAGCCGCAAATCATTGCACGCAGCTTGCCGCCGATCATCTTTTTGCGGATCGTAGGAAACACGAGCCGATTCGCCAGCCCCAGCCAGATCCCGTCCCCGGCGCGCCGTTTGCCCTCGTGCCGCCGCACCCACGCGCCCTTTGCCTTGGTATACACCTTCAACGGAAATCCACCCGTCTTCCACAGTTGCTCGTCGACAGCTTTGCGCATGCGTTCGAGAAGCGCGGGAACATTCAGGAAATAATCCGGCGCCGCCAGTCGCATCTCCGTGGCAATCTTCCCCAGATCCGTATTCAACGTCAGCTTGCTGCCGCGCAGCAGGCAGGTCAGCATCATGATCCACGAGCCCGCAAAGCAAAGCGGCAGGTAATGAAACACGGCGTCCTGTCCCGCGCGCTTCTTCATAAGCCGATCCAGCCGCCCCGAAGTGCAGCCCAGCATGTAACCGACGTTGCCCGCGTTCAGCATCACGCCTTTCGCCTCGCCCGCCGTGCCCGAGGTGTAGATGATCGTCGCCACATCTTCTTCTGCGACCGCCAGCGCAGGATTCTCCGCCGGCCCGCGCCCTGGCGTGAAAACATTTTCGAAGCAAAAATACGGTGGCGCTTCCGGCCACGCTTCTACGATCGCATCGGCCAGCGACTGCTCGCCGCAGGCAATCACCGACGGCCAGCAATCCTTCATCCTCTCGACCAGTTCGGCCGGCGTTAGCCGCGCATACAGCGGCACCACGGTCAGCCCCTCCGCCATGATGGCCAGATCCATCGCCACCCACTGCATCGAGTTATGCGCCAGGAGCGCGCACCGGTCGCCCTTCTTCAGCCGCAATCGCCGCAGGTAAGCCCGCGCCACCTGCACCTGAGCCAGCAACTGCCGCGCGGTGAGCGGAACCGGCTGCCCGTCGCGCAGTTCCTGCAGTACGATGGCATCGCCGCTGCGCTCCAGGCTCGCAAAAATTTGGCCGAGAAATGACATGCGTTTGATATGAATTAGTTTGCGATGAAGTGGAGGTTTGAAAGGTGCGGCTACCCGTACGCCGCCACCAGTTGCTTCAACCCCTCGCTCATTGGCGGCAGATAATCTTCCCAGCTCCATTCTCCGCGCCGGGTGGGAAACTCCGGATACCGCCGCTGCACTTCTTCTTCGAAATACACGCCCATGTGCGCCATTAATTTCAAATTCCGCACCACACTCCGCGCGATGCCGTCGGCAATCCGTTCACCGTCGCGATCCAGAATTTCGAGCGCCGCCAGAGTTCGCGCCTCCAGATCCGGATCGTCCACATTCATCAGCAACTCCTCATGGCCGCGCTCGTTCATCAGGTTCCGTATGCGCTCATCCATTGTGATCCCCGCCGACGCCACCAGCGCCGGCATCGAAGTCACTATCCCGTGATAGCGCGAAGACACCATCATGCGGCACGCGCGGAGAATGCTAACCATTTGGTACATGTTGTAATCGTCCGAGGTCAGCACCGGAACTCCGCCCAACTTCTCCGAGATACGACGGCAAGGCCGGGCATCCATGCGCTCAGTCGCCGCCATGATCACGAACACATTTCTCTTCTGGCGGAACGCGGCCATCGCATTGGCAATCGAACTCAAGTAATGTTCGTAGGCGCGGTCCGCCTCTGGCCCAGCATTATGAAAGTAGGGCCCGCGGTAGTGGCTCTCTTTGTATGCGCCGGTCAGGCTGTGCAGCGCGGCCTTCGCCACCGACGCCTTCACCGGCCACTCAAACGGATTGATCGGACACACCACCAGCACCGGCGTCTTCCCATCCCAACCCACATCGCGCAGCGCTTTCTGCCCATACTCGGCGCCCAGCGGCTCAAACGTCCACGCCGTGTCCGTGCCCAATTCCGTCGGCACGCCCAGCTCGCGCAAAATTTTCCGCGATTCTTCATTGCGCGTGATCACCAGCGAATTTCTGCAATAGCGCCCGCACATCTTTGCGACCAGCGGATCCATCTGTCCCGCCTCGGCGCCGTAACCGACCGACAACTTGTTCTCCGCCGCCGCAATGCCCAGCGACCCGATCATCATCGTCGCCAATGCGTTCGCGAATTTCGATTTGAACATCGAACCTTCACACGCCACCACGCCGTGATGTTTTGGCACTTCATTCGCCAGGAAGGGCGGAAAAATATCCGGCAGCCGCACCTGCGATGTGCCTTCGAAATATCCGCGCGACCGGTCAAAATTAAACGTCATCATGCTGAGGTCAACGTTCTCCGGCCCAAGAATCCGCCGGATCTGCCGCAGCATCTCTTCCACTCGCACATCCGATCCCGTATTACGCGTCCCGTTGTAGCCCGCAAACAGCAGCCTCAGTTTTTCGCCCGGTTGCCACGGCTCCCGCTTGCCCATCATCCACTGAATTTTCTTGCCCTCGATAATGCTCGAGACCCATGCTTCGAGAACGAAGTCCATCATGCGGCAGACCCTCCCGCCTTTGTGCTCTCCGGCCAGGGGTGATAGGGGTATTCAAAATTGTGCTCGCGGCTGAACCGGAGCAGCGGAAAACTGTATTGCGAAAACGGCACGGGCTTGCATCCCATTTCCGTTGTGACCCGCGTGTTGTCGAACACTGTGTTCCAGGTCAAATATGGCAGGAAGACCTTCATCAGCGCCGCGCCGTGCCCCACCGGCCCTTTGCGGTTCGCCACCGTGTTGATGATGGAAGCGAACGGCTTTTCGAGGATCGGCAAAAACAGCGGCCCGCGCCGGTTCTGCTCCGCCGCCAGCGCCCTGGTCAATTCCCGAAAAGTCTGCGCATCGTTGCCCGAAGAAAGATGATAGGTATCGTGCGCGGGGTTCGCCTTCATGTGCAAAGTCGAGATCGCATCCGCCACGAAGTCCACATTCACAATGTCGATCTTGTCATGCGGACGAAACGGCAGCACCGGCAATCCCGCCAAAAACACGAACGACCGCACCATGTCAAACTGCGTCGTCTGCGGATAGCGGCTGTCACCCAACACGATGCTTGGCCGGAAAATCGTCAGCGGCACGTCCGGCAGCAACTCGCGCACCATGTGCTCGCAGAATTTTTTTGTGCGCGCGTACGGATCGTAATCCGAGCGCTCCCACTCAATCGACTGGTCTTCCAAAACAACTTCGTGACTACGCTTCCCCGCCACCGCCACTGTACTCACATTCGAAAACCGCCGCAACCCGTGATAGTACTGCGATTGCCGCGCCAACTGCAGCACTTCGAGCGTCCCGCGCAGGTTCACATTCAAACAACTTTTTTCCGACTTCCGATTCAGCGAGGCCGCGCAGTGGATCACCGAATCGGTGGTATGCACGAGCCGGTCGTAATCGCTCGCTTCGAGCCCGAACTGCGGCGACGTGAGATCGCCGCGAAAAATCCGTATCTTCGCCTGCAAGTATTCGTAGAATCTCGCGAACGGCATGTGCAACTGCAAGGCGTTCCAAAGCCGCAGCTCCGCGTCACGCGGATCGCGGCAGCGCACCAGCAGATTCAATGTCGCTTCATGCTGATCGAGCAGATTAGCGACGACATGCGCGCCGATGTACCCGGTCCCACCGGTCAGGAATATTGCCACGTTGCTCCGTTCGTCCCCGTCTTCATGGCATCGCCATTTTCGGTCATCGTCGCTGTCGGCGGCGGCATCTGCAGCACACGCGGCGTGCGCGCTTCCAGCGGCCGCCCTTCAATCAGCGGATACGTCCATCGCCGCAATGCCGGAATATGAATGTCGATCCAATACTCCCACCAGTCCAGCCCCGCCGTGTCATAGCCGAAAATTTCTTTCTCTTCGGGCGTCAGAGCCTGCGACAGCTTCTCCACATTATCCGCGACAAAGTCATGCTCGTTGTGCAAAATAAACGGCTCGAACAGGCCGACTAGTTTTTCCACGCGCTCGAGGTTGCGCTCGGTTTTCGCCAGCGGCTTCTTCATCGGCAGCGGAGACATCACACGCTGAATCGACTTGATGATCATCTTCTGCGCCGGCGCCGACATGCGGTTATAACGTTCTTTCGAAACAGGAATCGCATCCATACGCAAGCGCAGCCAGTATTCCAGCCCTTCCTGCGCGCGATAGTGACGCCGGTGTCCGAGGCTCGTCAACTCAATCGACCGCCCCATGTCGCACGGATTCGTGACCGACGTCGCCAGTTGGTACAGCGGATCGTGCCGCCGCTCCACTAGCGCCGCGCCAATCAGCGTCATTCCGGCGCACACCGCGTCCACAGGAATGATGTCGAGCCGCTTGCGTTCGTTCGAAGGCAGTTGCCGGAACGCCGTGCCCAGTAGATACGACAGCGACGCCGAAGTATTGATCCCTTCATTCCATCCGCGAAACGGCTTCGCCACCGAAGTCTCGACAATTGCCGGACGCACAATCGCAATCGGCAGTCCCGCGCCATGTTTCGCGATCAGCGATTCCGCCAGACTCTTGGTGAACGTGTAAGTATTCGGCCAGCCCAACTCCTTCGCGCGCCGGGTGGCTTCTTCCGTAAGATAATTTTTCAACCAGCGAACGCGATTCTTGCGGATCTGGTTTTCCAGCGCCTGCCCGCTCAGCCCTTTTGCCGCGTGCTCTTTCCCGAATGCCTGCTTCTTTAATTCCTCGGCGACTTCCGGCCCTTCCGCCCGCGCTTCCGCCGACTCCACCAGTTCATGCAGGCGATACCACTCTTTTTCCGCGTCGAAGTCTTTCAAGTGCGTCGGCGTGTAATTCGGGCGCACCCGCTCACTCACCCGCCCATCGCGCTGCCCCGCTACATAGCAAGTCGAAAGATGCAGCAATGCGGCGTGATCCGACCCGCGAATGAATTCGATCAAGTGATACGTAGAATCCACATTCACTGCCAAAGCGTCCCGCAGATCCGGATTGAAATCCGTCAACCCCGAGCTGTTGATGATGAGATCCAGATCTTTGCGCAGCCGCGCTGCAGTCTCGGAATCCAGTCCCAAGCCGGGCTGCGAAACATCGCCTTCCACCACTTCAATCTTCTCGGCCAGCAGCGCGCCAAGCCGGTCGCCGTATTTCTCAAACACGGGATCGAAAACCGGCGAGCCTTCGATCATCTTCTCGAAGCGCGTCTGCGCCGGACTCGACTTCTGCCGCCGGATCAGCAGATAAAGCTTCCCAATCTCGGGCAGAATCGGGGCCCCCAACGGGCCCGGTTTTGGCCCGTTGGGGCAGAGATCCATCAACGTGTTCGCCAACCACACCTTGCCGATAAATCCCGTAACGCCGATCAGCATTACGCGCTTCCCGCCCAGCGCCTTCCGCACCGAAAACGGCGCCGGATACCGCTTCTCGTCGAAGTACACAATCGGACGAACCCGCGGCGCCTCCACTCGCACCGCCGGCACAATCGCCGACGCCAGCGCCTTCGGACCGCGCAAGCCAAGCGCGCGCACCCATCGCGCCGGACTCTGCTGCCCGTCCGGACCCGCTTCGCGAATCCGCGCAAACAATCCCCGCGGCCGGATCACCGGGCTCAACAGCCGTCCGGTCGCAACCCCATCGCGAAAATCGAGGCGGTTCGCAATAATCCACCGCACTGCCAGATGTCGCGCCAGCGGCCGCATCATATGCTCCAACCCCTGGCTCACCAGCACCACGTCCACGCCCGTCGCCTGCAACGCCTTCAGGTGACGCAGTCCTTCTTCTTTGAGCAGCGGCTTCAGCTTGTATTCGAACTCTTCTTCGCCCAGAAGATCGAGCCGGTCGCGCGTAATCCCGCGCAGCACGGCGTGAACGATTCGAGTCGCAGCGACGCGGTTCGCCGCATACAAAAATGGCCGCAGCAGCGCCATCAAAAGCACCAGGCTGCGGCGCGCCGCCCGCGCGATAAACGTTTGGCTGTTCCAGGTAAAAAAAGCGATCGGTCGAACCGTGGTCAGCTCGAGCAGACTTCCCTCCACCCGCCAGTAGACCGGCGACGAAGGCCGCGGACGACGAGGCGGCGGAGCAATGGGCAGCCGCGACGACATGCCTGCTGGCGCATTGGCGTCAAGCGACGTCCGCGCCCGCGCTCCATCGAGATTGTTCACAGGCTCCACGAATCAATTCCGGCTCCGCCTTTTTCCGAGAGAACGTTCCGAGGCAACGTCCCGAGACAACGGTCCAAGATAACTTTCTCTCGGCTCACAGTGCCCCCCGGGAGGCTAGGCCGCGATTATCCATTTTAACCTCTCCCTCACAAAGGACGAAGAATAACCGTTGGCCCTTCTCCGCGCGGCTTCTCACCCCCACCGTTCCACCCAGCACACATCCCAATATTTCCCAAACTTCCGCCCATTTCCGCTGAACACGCCCACCACCTCGAATCCGAATCGCCGATGCAGCGCTTCGGTCGCGGCATTCGGCAATGCGTACCCCGCCACATAACGATGAATGTCCTCGCCCTTCAACATTTCAAACAACTCCGCATACAACCGGCTCCCAATGCCCTTCCCCACCGCCTCTGGCGCACAATAAACCGTCGTCTCCACCGTCGTCTCGTACGCCGCCTTGGGACGAAACCGCGTCGTCCCCGCGTATCCCATCACCACCCCATTTTCCTCGGCAACTATCAGCCGATGCCGTCCCGTTACGCCAAACTGCGCGAACCAGGGCTCCCGCCGCTCCACCGTGTAAGCCTCAATGTCGAACGTCACTGGAGTATTCAGAATGTAGTAGTTGTAGATCTCGGTGATCCGCGCCAGGTCCCCGCGCTCCGCCGTCCGAATCCGCATCTCGCTCATTGCCATTCTCCAAACAAAAAAAGAGCCGCTCCAACGCGCTCCCTTCGGCTTCGTTCAGGGCAGGCGCATGTTCCTCATTTCACGCAGAACGCGACGATCGTTCGCCCACGGACCGTCCGCCCACGCGGACCCTTAGTCTTCTCCAGTTTTCTCAGCAGCTTCGATTCCAGGTCACCCGGGTCAACCACCATCTCGCAGGCGGCAATCTGTTCGTCGGTCGCGCCATGAAAACACAGTTCGCAGACTCCCAGCCCGCCTTCTGCTCGTACCGGAGGACCAAACGTGCGACACGTGATTGGCCGAGCCTCGTAAAGATCGCACAATTCCGTCTCCGGATCGAGCACTGGACACCGCTCATCGTTGGCAAATTCCGCGAAGCGCTCTTCCGCCTCCGAGCCTTCGTCGAACACTGCCGCGTCAAGGACGCCCGCCTTCGCATTCCCAGGAAACTCCGCCGACAACCGCTGAATCGAATCTTGCGCCCGCTCTCGAATCCGCCCCGCCCGTAGCGGGTCCGTCTTTTCGAGGTCAGAGAGCCCCTGCTGCAGCCGGACCGCGTCCAGTTGGTTGATGGCAAACACACCCACGCAGCACTGCGTGCATCCCGGACGACACACCAGCCACTCGCCGCTGCGCCGCGTGGCATCGGCCAGAGCAGCGTTCACGATCTGGATCAGCGCGTCATCCGCAGCCGGCAATCGCCGTGACGACATGCCGGAAGCATACCGCATAGGCAGAGCCGCGTGGAGCGGACGGAATCGCGAACAAGAATATGGAGGAGTAACCGAGAAAAAATTTGGAGGACAGACGGGTTCGACGATCCGAAGTCTTTGGCGAATCGGGCCGGGGCTCTTTGGTAAGGGTTACTGAACTTAGACCGGTGGTCGCGCAGCGGCGCGGTGTGCGGCCACTGCAGGCGCAGCCCCGGCCAGTAACTCACCTTCTAAGTGTTGAAGTCGCCGCTAGCTAGGGATATCAACCGCGCCCGTTCATTCCGTCGCTACATCCTGACCATAGAGCCTTCGCAGCAGGAAGAATTCATTAATCGGGCGGTCGTCCGTAAGCGCGGGAGTAGCCGGCGAGAGCGCGATGATGGCATCAGTGGACGACTGGTGGGAAAGAAGCAGATTCATCTGCTCTTCTGGCGACGGCGCGGGCCCCCATTCCATCATGTCGGAGACTGCGCCCGGCGGCATCCGTGCCAACAATTCCGCCGCGGTCCGGACTGGAATGGGGCGTTCACTCGCCAGGAAGTGCCAGCCCCACCCTCCCATCCCGCGAAACACGCGAACGTAAGGAAAGGAACTCTTGATCGCCCGCGCTACCGCCGCTTGCGTGGGATCGGACGCCACGGGTAGCCATTGCTGCAGGATCCCGCCCGGCTCCAATCGCTGTTTGGCAACGGCGTAGAAGTCCTGCGAATATAGCAGGCTCGAACCCGCCGCCGGCACCGGCGGAGGAGGGTCCACGATAATGGCGTCATACTTGGCGGGGGAACGTTCCAGGAAGCGCCGACCGTCGTCGATGACCACATGCGCGAGCGGCGACGCCATCACCTCGGCTGCATCCGCGTGGTAATAACTGAAGAGCCGCGGCACGCTGGGCACAAGCTCGACCGCTGTAGTGGAAATATTCCAAGCAATGGCCGAGCGGAACGTAGTTCCCATACCGAAACAGATGATCAGGGCACTGTGGGGTGTGTGGTCGAGCGAGGCCAGCGTGATGTGTGCCATCATCTTAGTGATGGGGGTGAGGATGGTCATCCCCGTCCCATTCACCAGAAGCCGCCGCTTCATGCCTTCTCCTGCGGCAGTCACGGTTGCGGTCGAATCGCGCAGCACTCTTCGGCCATGGAACTGGGTTTCGAAATCTTTAGTCGTCAGCAAGACCGACAGCGCCAGCAGCAGAATGCCGTAGGCCGACGCGCGACTGAGTATCTGGAAGCCGGGTACGCGCCGGCTGGGAAACGCCATTGCGAACCACGGCAGGGCAAACAGAAGCACGGACCAGTGCTCGCCTACCAGAGGCAGCAAGAGGAATCCGCAAACCAGCGGACCCATGATGCACCCCACCACGTTGACGGCATAGGCGCGACCGGCCCGGTCGGGATCGCCTCCAGACCACCGGTCCACCAGCATGGGCGTGAGGAATCCGATCATTCCCGCAAATGGCATGACGCCCAGAAAAACCCGGGCCAGCGGGTGCAAAGGAAGGCGCGCATCGCCGGTCAGCAGCGGCAGCATTCCCAGCAGCGCCAGTGAGATCCACGTGAGCCGGTTCTCCTGCGTTCGGCTGCGGCTCCAGTAGCGGTAAATCTGCGATCCCGCAAACGTGGCCGACAGGTACGCCACCAGGATCATGCCAAAGGAATAGACGACCGGGCCCATATAGGGCGTGAAGAGCCGAATCCATATCAACTCCATGCCCATAGTGGCCAGCCCGGTCGTGAACAGTAGGACCAACACGCTTTCGTGGCTGCCGGTGGCGCCATGGGCAGCGGCGGGAGGGCTTGAGGTGCGCGGCTGACCCGGGCGAGTGGCGAGTGAAACAACAAACGCAGAAGCCGCGATGACCACATTCAGAGCCGCCCCAATCCGCAGGGTCTTATGAAGGCCGTATGGCTCGATGAGGAGCAACGGCAGGAACGAACCCAGCACCGCGCCCAGCACATTCGCAAGATAGAGAAAACTGAAAGACCGGCGATCGCTTTCTTGCTGGCGGTTGCGGATCGCGAACATGGCCACTGGAATGGTCGCCCCCATGCACGCGCAAAACGGAACCATGGTCGCGGCCAGCCACACTCCTGAGATCAAGTAGTAGGCGGCCGAAGACACCGCCGCGCGATCCGCCAGCCCCTCCAGCAGGCCATGCCCCCAAACCAGTTCCGCCGGAACCACCAGAGCGGACAACCCGATCATGAGCTCAAGCAGGGCGTACAGTCGCAGCGCAGGAAAGCTGATGCGGTCTCCATAGCGGCGCACCGCCGCGCCCGCGAACCATGATCCCGCCCCCAGTCCCGCCATGAACACGGAAAGGACGATCGAGGTCAGGGCCGTGGTTACGCCAAACTGCGCCATCGACAGCCGCAACCATATGAGTTCGCACAGAACGCTACAGAATCCCGAGACAAAGAAAAACACAAAATACCACGCCATTCTTTTTGCCTTTCCGAACCGAACTTCGCGCTGTACGCAAAAATCGGAGACAGTGACTGCCTCCGGATGCGCTTTTCGCTTCACGGTGGAAGAGACGCCATGACACACCAAACATACCCACATCCTGTCCCGGGGCAATAGGGAGGATGGCTAGGGTTGTCGGGCGTCAAATCACCGCAAGATTCACAAGACAGCACTATACACGCTCAGGACTGAACCAATTAGTTACTTTTGTAAGATCGCAGTCACCCATTAAGTGGTTCTTAGGCGATTCGGCGGTGGGTGCCCTGCTTCTCGCCCTTGTCGAGAAGCGGAACTTTTCGCCGCGATTACCTAGTGAGGTGTCCCGCGAGTTCGCGGCATAAATCCACACGGTCATCCGGAGCTAAGCAAAGGACCTATGGATTTGAATTCGCACTGCATGGGTCTTTCCCCTTCAGCTCCGCTCAGGGTCAGGACGACGGTTCGAACTTATGTCGCGAATTTACGGGACACGACACGAGTTCGTTGTTCGATCCTTGTTTCGTCAGCATTGGACGCTATGCGCCGTCGCCGCGCCAACATCCAAGTGCCTCAACTCTGATCGTCATGCCGTGGAATCTGAAGCGCTACCCCGGCGCCGATGAAGATTCGATCACGGCGGCGTAAAACCAGGGCCCGCTCCGGTGCTGGCCGTCCGGCCGCCCACTTTTCGAAAAGCGCGAAAACTAGGGCACCCGCGTTTTCTTCTCTGCCAACAATAAGAACAACCAACTCGTTCCGCTCAAGCTCGGCTTGGGCCGGGGGTTTTCGCCAGTCCGCGGATTCACGGTAACGGCCGTAAACCGGAGTCAAAACAAAAGGCCGCTCTGTCGAGCAGCCTTTCTTATTTCTTGAGCTAAGAGCTAAAAGCCAAGAGCTAGAAGTTAGTCTCCCGCCACCGGCTCGCCAACTTCTTCACTCTCTTTCACCTCTTTCGCGGCGCCGTTTCCATTTGCCGGAGCGATCGCGCCCAGCGGGATGAATCCGCCTTCATTCGACGTTGCCGGTTTCTCTTTCAGGACAACCTCCCGATAGAGCTGCGCCATGCGCGCGTCGTAGGCCGCGTCGTTCTTGATCTTGTTGTCTTTAGCCTTGTTGTCGCGGGCCCGCATCTTCTCTTCGCGCGCCGTCTTCGCAATGCCCAACCTGTCGAGATCGTGCTGCACTTCGCGCGTAACAATCTCTTCCCGCAGGTAGAGCGTGTGCTCTTTGTCTTCCATGTTGACTTTCTTGCCGCCCGCGAATATCTCGTGACGCCCGTGCTCTTCATACCACTTAGTAAGAGTCGACGTCATGTGCATCTTCTCGATGATGTTGCGCCAGCCCACGCCCGTGTTGTAAGCGCAGAAGCTGATCTCGCCTTCCTGCGTCGCGTACGGAATGATGCACTGCTCGGTGCGCCGGAAGTCGTAGTTAAACAGATCCTGGAACCACATCCCGGCGATGAACAGAAAGTTCCACCGGTCTTGACGCCGCTTCATCACGTCGTCAATCGTCCGGTCCGGACCGACCTTGCCGTAGTTCCTGCCCGTGGCATTGAAATTCTTGTCGAACTTCTTGAGCAGGTCCATCATCTTGAAGTGCGTCGGCGACTGGAACGAGTCGTAGTTCTTCATCAGCGCCAGCGCCATTCCGAACACGGTCCAGAATTTGCTGCGGGCCGCATCGTTGATCTTGGCAATATCCTTGGCGAGTTGGTCGCCCTTAAGAAACGCCGTAACTGGTACCGCTTCCTTAGTTTCTTTATCAATCATGACCGCCATCCCCGTTCCGCAATTGGGATGACAGCCGCAGGAGAGTTGGCCCCAGTCGTTGTTTGATTCCTGGGCGTGCATTACGTCGGCCCAGTCGGAGAAAGTGCTCATGAAACTGATGGGGAACCAGTCGCGGGCGGGTTCGCCGAGGCCGGTTTGACTTTTTACGTCGTGGGCTAAGTGCGCCAGCGTGTAACGCTGTGCGATCCGCCGTTCGTCGGTGATGGCTTCGTCGCGGCCGGTGAAAGAAACAGGCTGGAAGCTGAGGAAGCCGATCTTCTTCGGATTGTCGAGCGCGAACTGAATGATCCGTCCGACCTGCTCGTTGTTGATGCCGTTGATGATGGTGATGACGGGCACGATTTCGCAACCGGCGCGATGCAGATTGTCGATCGCTTTCAGTTTTACGTCGAACAGGTTGCCGACGGCGCGATGATCATTGGCGGCGTTGCCGATGCCGTCAAACTGCAGGTAGGCGTAACGCACGCCGGCTTCAACCGCCTGTTGCGCGAATTCAAAACTCTTGGCGAACTCAATCCCGTTGGTTGCGGCCTGCACGCTGTTGAAGCCGACTTTGCGGGCGTAACGAACCGCGTCGAGGAAATAGGGCGAAAGCGTGGGCTCGCCGCCGGAAAACTGCACCGACATCTGACGGCGCGGCTTGAGGGTGATGGCGTTGTCGAGCACGGTCTTGATTTCTTCCCAGGTGAGTTCGTGGACGAAGCCGACCTGGTTGGCGTCCATGAAGCAGGGATCGCACATCATGTTGCAGCGGTTGGTGAGATCGACGGTGAGCACGGCGCCGCGTCCATACTTCAGGGTGGAAGAACCGTGGTGATGCAGCTTCTCGTCGCCATGGGCGCGGATATCGCGGCCGGGAAAAACCTCTTCGAGGTGACGCGAGAATTCGAGGTCGAAGGACATCAGGTCTTCGAAGTGCCCGTGCTTGGGGCAGTCCTTGACCATCCAGAGCTTGCCTTCGCGTTCGACGATCTGGGCCTTGATCTCGCCGACCTTTTCGTTCGTCAGAACGTCGACCGGCAAGTGGCCGTCGAGGATCTGCTGACGAATTTCAGGCACGCACTTGGGACAAAGCGAATCGGTGGTGCGCGGCCAGCCGAGCGGCGGCTTTGACTTTTCCCAGGACTTGAGCAGGGGCTTGTCGGACCACTTCGGAGTCGGCGACGCATTCGGAGCAACGCGGTTCAGGCGTTCAAACACTGCCCATGCGCCCGTGGCGGCAACGGTCACGGCCTTCTCGACATATTTAATCGGCTTGTGCATTCTGCTCTCGCTTTCCTCAGCTCGGGAGTTAGAAATGTCCCCGCGGTCCCGCGTACGGGAACCAGCGTGAATAGACTTGTCCACGAGGAAACCTACCTGTGAAAACCCAGAAGTTTCGATGCGTGGAATGGGTCACGGTGATCCTATTGAAAGCGCAGTCGTTACGCACGAAGAAGTCAATGAAGGGGAGAAAAACGGGGTTAAGCGGGGAATTGGGGGATTTTATGGGCGTAAGTTGTTGAAAAGGCAGGGGCAGCTCTCAGCTCTCAGCTTTCGGCTTTCAACTCTTAGCTGTTGGCTCTTAGCCGTTAGCTCTTGGCTTATTCTCCGTGCGAGTTCGCTTGGTTCAACGCTCCGCAAACGGCGCGTTAGGACGGGGCAGCCCGCGTCGTCGCTCGTCTCGAAAAAACGCGAGACGTGGGGCGCCCGGCTTTCACTCTTGGCTGCGATGGAACCTCTGCGGCTCTTCCCTTATTCTTCCTTGCCCTGGAGAAGACAGGATACGCCTTGGAGTATATTCAGCAGCTTGAATCAGATCAGCGTCGCTGAGGCTGGGATCCTGATCTCACAAGTTGGCACTAATAGGCCAGCATGACGAACACGGATGGGCCAATGTAAAGAAAACGATGTTCTGCTAGAATGTGCGCCGAGGTCCGAGGGTAGGTTCTGGACTCGGACAAGTTAGACGGGCCCATCCTAAGAAGAGTTTCTCGAAGAGCCTCCGGGATTAAAATTGTGGCGGACCGCTGGAATCGATCTGGCCGATTATATTGGTAAGATTCCAAGCGGCTCGCGTAGGGGTGAGCCATGGCATTGCACCCTGAACAGCGGAAGCACCATTTACCGGAAGAAGCGCCAGTCGTAGAAGACCCGATCCGATGGGACTTGGAAGAAAACGAAGACTGGCATCGCGATCTGGTTGAGCACAGCCAAGACCTGCTGTGCGCCCACGACCTCGAAGGCCGATTGCTGTCGGTCAATCCCGTTCCAGCGCGTCTGCTGGGTTACAGCGTAGAAGAAATGCTGCGCATGTGGCTGCAGGATGTTATCGATCCGCAATTCCGCGATCTGTGCGATGCCTATCTGGGCGAGATCGAGCGCACGGGAGAATCTCGCGGACTGATGGCGGTGATGACGCGATCGGGAGAACAGCGGATATTGGAGTATCACAGCACGCTGCGCACCGAGGGAGTGGCGACCCCCATTGTGCAAGGGATCGGGCGCGACGTCACGGAACGGGTGAGGGCGGAGCAGGCGTTGCGCGCGAGCAATGAAAAGCTGCTGGGTACGGTGCGCGAACAGGAGCGGACGCTCCACGAGCTGACTCTGTTCCGGACGCTGCTGGACCAATCGAACGATGCCATTGAGGTAATCGATCCGGAGACCATGCGCTTTCTCGATGTGAATGAGAGGGCATGCGCAGAGCTTGGATACAGCCGGGAAGAGCTTTTGTCGATGACCGTTTTTGACATCGACCCGAACATCGACGAAGGTCGGCGCGCGTGGGTGCGTCAGCAGGTAAGGGAGTCGGGCTTCGCAATCGTAGAGAGAGTGCACCGGCGGAAAGATGGAACGACGTTTCCCGTGGAAGTCAATTTTCGGAGGGTGCAACTGGACCGGGAGTATGTCGTGGCCGTGACGCGCGACATCACGGCCCGGAAGCGGGCGGAGGAGGCGTTACGGGAGACCAACGAAGAGCTGCTGAAGACGGCGCGCGAGCGGGAGCGAACGCTCCACGAGCTGACGCTGTTCCGGACGCTGCTGGACCAATCGAACGATGCCATTCAGGTAGTCGATCCGGAGACCCTGCGTTTTCTGGATGTGAATGAGAGGGCGTGCGTTGAACTCGGGTACAGCCGGGAAGAACTTTTGTCGATGACGGTTTTCGACATCGACCCGAACATCAACGAAGATTGGCGCGCGTTTATGCGGCAGCAGATGCAGGAGTCGGAATTCGCCATCATGGAAAGAGTGCACCGGCGGAAGGATGGAACGACGTTCCCGGTGGAAGTGAATTCGCGAAGGGTGCGACTGGATAGGGATTATCGCGTGGGCGTGGTGCGCGACATCACGGAGCGCAAGCGGGCGGAGGAGGCGTTGCGGGAAAGCAAACTGCTATTCCGGACGGTGTACGAACGCTCTCCGATAGGCATTGCTATGGTGGATTCGCGCAGCGGGCAAATTCTGCAAGTCAATCCGAAGTCCTGCGAAATCGCCGGACGCAGCGAAGAAGAACTGCTGGGGATCGACGCAAGGAGCATTACCCACCCCGATGATGCTGGGCAAACCAGCGAATACCTGCAGCAACTGGCCGAGGAAAAGGTGGCGAGTTACGGAACCGACAAAAGGTATGTTCACCCGGATGGATCGGTGCGCTGGGCGAGGGTTCTGGCGGTGCCGATGTGGGGTAAAGGCGAGACGCGCCGATGGCACATGGGTCTGATACAGGACATCACGGAACAAAAGCAGGCGGAGGAAGCGATCGCCACCCTGGTGCAGGTGCGAGCCGACAGCAGCGAGAACTTTTTTCACTCGATGGCCGGTCAGCTCGCCAAGTGCCTGGAGGCCGACTATACGATGATTGGGGAACTCATCGAAGGCGAAGAATGCAAGGTGAGAACGATTGGTGTCTGTGATCATGGCGTGATCGCGGAGAACTTCACTTACGATTTGGCTCATACTCCCTCCGAAACAGTCATGCGGCAAGGCGCCTGCTCTCATGTTGCCGGCGTGTCAGGGATGTTCCCGAAAGACGTTTGGCTCAAACAAATGAAGATGGAGGGATATGCCGGGACGCCTTTGCGCGATTCGCAAGGGCGTGTGATTGGCGTCATGGTGGCGCTCTACACGCGGCCGCTGGCGAATGCAAAATTCGCGGAAATAATTCTGCAACTGTTCTCGACGCGAACGGCGGCGGAGATCGAGCGCAAGCGCGCCGAGGAGGCCTTGCGGCAAAGCGAGGAACGGTTCCGGGTGGCAATAAGGAATTCTCCGATTACGGTGTTCAACCTGGACCGGGATTTGCGTTACACCTGGATGTACAATCCTCAACTTCCGGGGCGGATGAGCGATCATTTGGGAAGGACGCAAGGCGAGTTCTACAGCCCTGAGGACGCTGAGCGCATCACTGAAATCCGGCGGCGGGTGCTCGAGACCGGGGTGGGAACGCGTCATGAAACACAGATCGTGGATAGCGGTCGAACGCACTACTTCGATACGACGATCGAACCGGTTTTGGACGCGGCGGGCAAGGTGATTGGAATCACCGGCGCCGCCACGGACGTCACCGCGCTCCGCGAAGCAACCGAGGCGCTGCGCGAAGCCAAAAGAAAGCTCACCGAAGAAAAGCTTTATCTGGAGCAGGAAATCCATACGGAACTGGGGTTTGCGGAAATCATCGGGCAGAGCAAGGCCTTGCAAGCCGTCATGGAGCAGGTGGGGAAAGTGGCAGGCAGCGATGCCACCGTGCTGCTGCTGGGCGAAACGGGAACAGGGAAGGAACTGGTGGCGCGTGCGATCCACCGCTTGAGCCAGCGCGCCAACAATAGTTTCATCAAGATGAATTGTGCGGCGATTCCGTCGGGGCTGCTGGAGAGCGAGTTATTCGGCAATGAGAAGGGCGCGTTCACGGGAGCGGTGAGCAAGAAAATTGGTCGAATCGAACTGGCCGACAAGGGCACGCTGTTTCTGGACGAGATCGGGGAGATTTCGCTGGCGCTGCAACCGAAGCTGCTGCGGGTTTTGCAGGATCAGGAGTTCGAACGGCTGGGCGGAACCCATACCTTGAAGGTGGATTTTCGTTTGATCGCAGCGACGAACCGCAATTTGGCTGATGTCGTACGACAGCACGAGTTCCGGAGCGATTTGTATTACCGGCTGAACGTGTTTCCGATCCGCGTGCCGCCGTTACGGGAACGGCGCGACGACATCCGGTTGCTGGTGGAACACTTTGTGCAGAAGTGCGCGCGCCGGATGAACAAGTCGATCACCAGCATTCCAAAGAGAACCATGGACGCGCTGATGGGGTGGGAGTGGCCGGGGAATGTGCGGGAGTTGGAGAATTTTATCGAGCGGTCGGTGATTCTGACGCAAGGTTCGGTGCTGGTGTCGCCGTTAAGCGAACTGAAGCCGATTAGCACAACCGCGGAGGAGAAAGCCGTGGATGAGAGTCTGGAGGCGGCGGAACGCGAGCACATTCTGCGCGCTTTGCGGGAGAGCCACGGGCAGATTGGCGGGCTGAAAGGCGCAGCCATGCGGTTGGGATTGAAGCGGACAACGCTGCAATCGAAGCTGAAGCATTTTGGAATCGATCCGCGGTCAAAACCGCCGGAGCAGTAGTTCCCCGCGGATTAGTGGATAGTGGTCGGTGGTCGGTGGTCAGCCCGCCGGGGCGACGGTCGTTGCCGTACTTTTCTCTTTGTATATACTTACGTCCCAACTCGGTTGACCCGACCGAGATGACAGCCTACCATTACGCTTTTGCGTGCGGGCGAGTTCGGCTTCGCTCAGGGCACGTCCGCAGCCACACGAGCAGAATATACTTGCATTTTTCATTGGGGAAGATCCATCGGATGGGCATGTTTGCGATGCTGAAGAAGTTTGGATTTGTGGGCAACCGGCTGGCGGCTGCGATGTTGCTGGTTCTGCTGGCGGCTTCAACCGCATCATTCGCCCCATCTCAGACGGCGGAAAAGACCGCGGCCGGTCATAGCGTCGATCATTATTATGAACCGCTCCCGCAGGAAACCGGTGCGGCGGGGCTGAAGCTGATGCTGCGACGCTTGCAGACGACGACCCGTCTGATGCAGGTCACGGCGCATCCCGATGACGAAGACGGCGGCATGTTGACGCTCGAATCGCGCGGGAAAGGCGTCTCGACATTGCTGATGACGCTGACGCGCGGGGAAGGGGGACAGAACAAGCTGGGCAGCAATCTGTTCGACGCGCTGGGCGTGCTGCGGACGCTGGAGTTGCTGGCTTCCGACAGATATTACGGCGTTGAGCAGCGATTCTCGCGCGTGGCGGATTTTGGATATTCGAAGACTCCCGAAGAAACATTTCAGAAGTGGCAAGGGCACGATATCGCGCTCGGCGACATGGTGCGGGTGATTCGAACCTTTCGTCCGGACGTGCTGGTGGCGCGGTTTTCGGGCACGGATCGCGATGGCCATGGGCATCATCAGGCATCGGCGATCTTGACGAAAGAGGCGTTCCGCGCGGCGGCCGATCCGAAGCGGTTTCCGGGGCAAATCAAAGAAGGCCTCGAACCCTGGCAGCCGAAGAAGTTGTATATCGGCAATGTGTGCGGCTTTGGGGCAATGACGTGCGATGCCGCGAATTACACGCTGCGGCTCAACACGGGAGTCGTCGATCCGCTGCTGGGAGCGTCCTACATACAGTTTGCCATGCAAGGACTGCGTCACCAGCAGTCGCAAGGGGCGGCGAATTGGACGGTCGAACCGGGCGACCGGTTCACGTATTACAAGCTGGTGGATTCGGTGCCAGAGTCGTTGATGTCCTCGCCGAAAGATAGAGATAAAGACGGGCACGAGCAGGATTTCTTTGACGGGATTGATACGACGCTGCCGGGGCTGGCGGACCGATTATCCGCCGATCGCACCAGCGATAAAGAACGAAAGTGGCTGCGCAGCAAGTTGGAAGAGATTCAGAACAGAATTGATATTGCCGAGCGAGCGGGAAATGACCTCGTGACATTGGATGCGGCCCTTGCGGAGGCAGGGGAGTTCACGAGTAGGTTGCTAGTAGTTGGTGGACTGCCTGAACCCTGGTACGAACAGACAGCTCCTACGCTCGAGAGTTTACAAAATGAAATCGAAAGAGCTCGTGCTCTAATTGCGGGAGCAAAGCTCGATGTAGTAGTGGATGCGCCCGCGGGCACGGGTCCCGACGATGCGTTTATGGCGGTGCCGGGCGGAACGTTCGAGGTTACTGCGAAATTATCGGCTCCCGCCGGCATAGATAAGCGTGCAATTATTGCCCTTCGCTTCCCGGTAGTCCAATCCGCGTTAGGGCCGAGAACGTTATGGAAGTCTGAAGAACTCAACAAGAATGTTTCTAAGAATGAATTGACGATACGTTTCCGCGTCCACGTTCCGCTGCAGGCAGAGATAACGCGCCCTTATTGGCATCGTCACGATCCTGAGCGCGATGCTCTGAACACAATTGACGAACCGCAATACCAGACGCCCCCCTTTCCCCCGCCACCCGTGGGCGCCGTTGGCTATTTTGGAAAAGTTGACTATCTTGGAAAAGAAGAAGTCGTGAATGCAATTTGCATGGTGCGTTACAGGAACGCATCCGGGGAAACTGCCGAGCGACCATTAGCAGTCGCTCCCGCTTTTTCTGTGGGACTATCGCCAGCAACCGAGGTGATTCCGTCCGATAAGCGTGGCAGCACGAGCGTAAAGACCACAGCGCGCAACCAGGGCAGTGGTTCCGAAGCGCGCGTTGCCTTGGATGTGCCGAATGGGTGGCGGGCCGAGCCGACGCAGGAATCTGTCCACATTCCCAAAGATGAGTTGAAGGACGCCACATTCCAGGTATTCCCTTCCGAGTTGAAGGAAGGCCAGACTCATATCCGGGCGGAACTGACCAGCGACAAAAAGACCTACGGCGAAGGTTATACAGTCGTCACGCGCGAAGATCTCGGGACCTTTTATTACTATCAGCCAGCAGTGCAGCACGTTTCGATTGTCGACGTGAAGGTTCAAAAGGATCTGAAGATCGGCTACATCATGGGCGCGGGCGATGAGATTCCGACCGTACTCAAGCAGATCGGGATGGATGTAACGATGATTCCGGCGGAGAAGCTGGGCTCGGAAGATTTGAGCCGGTATCAGACGATTGTGCTCGGGATTCGCGCTTACGACACGCAGAAAGATGTGATCGCGAATAACAAACGTCTGCTTGATTTTGTGCGGGCGGGCGGACGGCTGGTGGTGCAGTACAACACCCTCAACGCCGCGGCGGGCGATTTCAATTCGGGCAAGTTGACGCCGTATCCGGCAACGCTCGGGCGGACGCGGGTTTCGGTGGAAGAGGCTCCGGTTGCGATTCTCGATCCCGCGAACCCGATCTTTCATTCTCCAAACGAAATCACGCAGAAAGATTTCGAGGGCTGGGTGCAGGAACGTGGGCTGTACTTCATGAACCAGTGGGACAGCAACTTTACCCCGCTGCTCGAATCGCACGATCCGGGCGAGGGCGAGCAGAAGGGCGGACTGCTGGTGGCACATTACGGCAAGGGGACGTATATCTATACGGGATATGCGTTCTTTCGGCAGTTACCAGCAGGAGTGCCGGGAGCGGTGCGGTTGTTTGTGAATCTGGTCGGTAGTCGTTAGTAGTTGGGTGTTAGTCGTTAGTCGTTAGTCGTTCGGGGAATTGTTGCGAACGACGAATAGCGAACGACTAACGACGATCGGTTCGCCAACGACTAACGACTATCGGCCAACGACTTATTCCATGGCAATTCCACTCGAAGGCGGGTCCGACACCAAGCCGCAACTCGTCCGCGGCATTGGCCTGGGTTCCGCTACTGCGCTGAACATGATTGACATGATCGGCGTGGGACCGTTTATTACGATCCCGCTGATCGTGACCGCGATGGGCGGTCCGCAGGCGATGCTGGGATGGGTAGTAGGCGCGGCGCTGGCCGTCTGTGACGGACTGGTGTGGGCGGAGCTGGGCGCGGCGATGCCGGGGTCGGGCGGCTCGTATCGTTACTTGAAAGAGATCTACGGGCCTCAGAAATTGGGGCGCGCGGTTTCCTTCCTTTTTGTCTGGCAACTTTCATTCAGCGCTCCGCTTTCGATTGCCACGGGAGCCGTAGGGCTCTCGCAATACGCCTCTTTCTTCTGGCCGGGGCTGGAGCGGGTTTGGGCGGCGCGCACGTTCAGCCTGAATCTGCCACTGCTGGGTCAACTGCAGTTGACCTGGGTCGCAATGCCCGCGACTCTGCTTGCCATCGGAGTCTGCGTGTTCACCGCGTTTCTGCTTTACCGGCGGATCACGGCGATCTCATGGCTTTCAAAACTGCTTTGGGTGGGCGTGATGGGAACGATTGGGTGGATCATCTTCGCCGGCCTCACCCATTTCAATGCGCGGCAGGCTTTTGATTTTCCTCCTGGCGCGTTTTCGCTTTCGCGAGATTTCTTTCATGGCTTGGGCGGGGCGATGCTGATCATCACTTATGACTATTGGGGCTATTACAACGTGTGCTTCCTTGGGGGTGAGATCAAGAATCCGGGAAAAAACATTCCGCGGGCTTTGTTGCTATCGATTCTGGCAGTGGCTTGTCTGTATCTCTTGATGAACGTCAGCATTCTTGGCGTGGTGCCGTGGCGGGAGCTGGCGCAGTCGGGGGCGTCGAACGGCAAGCTGTACGTGGTTTCCGCTTTTATGCAGAGAATCTACGGGCATGGGGCGGGCGGAGTGGTGTCGGCGCTGGTGATGTGGACGGCGTTCTCGTCGGTGTTCTCGCTAACGCTGGGCTATTCGCGCGTGCCGTACGCGGCGGCGCTTGATGGGAATTATTTTCGGGCGTTTGCGCGAGTGCATCCGGTGTATCAGTTTCCTTATGTTTCATTGCTGGCGCTGGCGGGCGTGGCGGCGCTGTTCTGTTTTCTGCGGCTGGCGGATTTGATTGCGGCGCTGGTGGTGATCCGGATCATCCTGCAATTCCTGGTGCAGAGCATTGGCGTGATTGTGCTGCGGATTCGGCGTCCGGAGATGGCGCGTCCGTTTCGTATGTGGCTTTATCCGGTGCCGGCGCTGGTGGCGGCGGGAAGCTTCGTTTTCATTTTGATTTCACGCGCGGGGTTTTTGCGGGAGATCCGGTATGCGGCGGTGATTCTGGCGGTGGGGATTGTGGTTTATTGTGTGCGGGCGTGGCGGCGGCGGGAGTGGCCGTTTGGGAGTCCGTCGTTGGTCGTTGATCGGTAGCCGTTCGCTGCTCGTGGGTCGCTGTTCGCGGGAAAGTCAAAGGCTAACCGCAGAGACCGCAAAGGACGCCGAGAAGGTGCCGCGTGGGTCGGCTCGCGCCGGCCTTATTTTCTTGCGGAGCCATGTTTCTTGCGCCAGTCCGCTCCGTCGCGTCCGCCGTGGAGCGCGATCTCGGTGAGGATGAGTTCGGCGGTAAGCCGGCGCTTGGTGAGATGGGCGGCGATTCTCTGCTTCGCCGTTTTCGGTGAAACTTTCGGATCGAGGAATACCAGCACGGACGGGCCCGCTCCGCTGAGGGCGGCGCCGAGAATGCCGGAGTCTCCGGTGAGTTCTTTGAGGGCGGGAAGCAGCGGACAGAGGGGGGCGCGATAAGGCTGGTGAATGCGGTCTTCGAGCGCCGAGGAGAGCAGGTCGGGACGGTCCTGGGTGAAGGCGGCGAGCAGCAGCATCGAGTTCTGAATGTTGGTGACGGCATCGGCGCGCGAATACTGGAAGGGCAGCACGCGGCGGGCTTGCTCGGTCAGGAGCGGGGCATCGGGAACCGCCAGGAGCAGCGGCCACTTCCCTTTCGGCTTCACTTCGACCACCTGCGCCTGCACCTGATTGGCCATGCGAGCCACGGTGAGCGCGCCCATCCAGCAGGCAGAGGCGTTGTCGGGATGGTGCTCGCGCATGGAAGCCTCGCCGACGATGCGGTCGTCTTTCCAGCGCAGATGTCCGAAATGCACGGCCAGCGCGATGCCGGCCAGGCGGGCGGCGGCGGACGATCCGCAACCTCTGCCGATGGGAATCTCGTTTTCGATGTGGATGCGCAAGGGCGCGATTTTGCGGTTCTCCGATTCGAGGACCTCGCAATAGGTGGTGACGATGAGGTGGTTTTCTATCCGGGCGCAGATCTGCGCGTCGCGGCCTTCCGCTGTGACGAAGAAGTCGGGCGCGCGCTCGGCACGCAAGCGCAGATGGAAATCCAGGGCAAGGGCGGCGGCGTCGAAGGCCGGGCCCAGATTGGCGGAGGTCGCCGGCAGCGCCAGGCGCAGCGAACGGTCTAAAGATGTAGGGCGTGAAGGCATAAGTTAGAAAGCAAAATCCTCGGCAAAACCTAGCCGAAACGATAGAAATGGAAGGCTTTAGCCCGGTCCCGGCCTAAGCAGAATCCTTTACAATCGACACTGACGTTGAACTGATTTTTATACACGAGTTTGCGGCGAACTGCTACGAATTTCTGCGGGATTATGCTTTTGGCAGACCCATATCCCACGATGCCTGGGCCGATTGATCGAGTTTGTACGTGATCTCGACGAGGAGGTATACCGAAACCGGCTTCCCATTTTTCGTTGCAGGGGTAAACTTCCATTGCGAAACGGCCTCGACGGCTCTCTTATCTAAAGCCTCGCACAAACCCCTCTTAATTCTCGGATCTTTCACCAGCCCGTCTCTCGTCACAATGATTCGCAACACAACTGTCCCTTCAATTTTCGCTTTGCGAGACGCCTCATCATATCCGGGATCTGGCGAATACGTGGGACGTGGAGGTGCGATGCATTCTGCGGAATCGTTGGCATCTCCGCGACAAATTGGCCCCCAAAGCGGTTGTTGATCTCCGCTTTGAGCAAACGCTGCGATAATCAACAGCATGAGCACTATTGCTAGGCGCATTAGCTTTCCTCTAAGAAAGACCATCTTTATTATCCTCAGTGTTCATGCGTCGCTGGGTTTGTCAAGAGCATAATTCCGAATTTCTCTCGGCCGCGTCGAGCGCGGCAATGACGGCCCCGAGATCGGCATCAAGCACAACCGGGGCACGCTGCAGATATTTTGCCTGGGCGGCCTCGGTCTCCTCGGGCGTTCCGGCGATGGACGTGCCGGCGACAGCCGTATCGGCGAACAGTTCCCCGCGATGGAACTTGATGGTGAAATCGGGATCTTTGAGAGCATGGCCGGTCAGGATCAGGACGACGGCCTCGCCGGGCTTGACGAACCCGCTCCGGCGCAGCTTCTTGAGCCCAGCCAGCGTGACGGCGGAGGCGGGCTCGCAACCGATGCCATCGGCGCCGATTTCGGCTTTGGCCGTGGCGATCTCGATCTCTGTGACCTCTTCGACCTCACCGCCGGTCGCCTGAAGCACGCGCAGGGCTTTCTTCCACGATGCCGGGTTGCCGATGCGTATGGCGGTCGCGAGCGTGTCGGCAGTCATCGCTTCGAGCTTCCTGCCTCCGAACTCGCGCACGCTGCGGTAGAACGGATTCGCGCCGTGCGCCTGGATGATGGAAAGTTTCGGCAGGCGCGAGATCAGTTTAAGATCGCGCATTTCGATCAGCGCCTTGCCAATCGCCGAGCTGTTTCCGAGATTGCCGCCGGGGACGATGATGTGGTCCGGCGGCTCCCACGCGAGTTGCTCCATGAGTTCGATGGCGGCGGTTTTCTGGCCTTCGATGCGATAAGGATTCACCGAATTCAGCAGACAGACCGGTTTCTGGCGGACAAGGTCGTTGAGGATGCGGACGCATCCATCGAAATCGGTGCGGAGCTGGCAGGTGAGGGCGCCGTAGTCGAGCGATTGCGAAAGTTTGCCCCAGGAAATCTTGCCTTCCGGAATCAGCACCAGGCTGCGCATGTTGCCGCGCGCCGCATAGGCGGCCATGGAGGCCGAAGTGTTGCCAGTGGAAGCGCAGGCAACCCAGGCGAATCTTCCCTGGTGCGCAAACGAAGCTGCGAACGTCATGCCCGTGTCTTTAAACGATGCGGTCGGGTTCATGCCCTGGTGCTTGGCGCGAAGATTCTCGACCCCAGCCGCGCGCGCGCACCGTGGCAAGCGGTAGAGTGGCGTGTTTCCTTCGCGCAGGGTGATGGCGTGCTCTTCCGGAATGTGGGGAAGGAGTTCGCGGAAGCGCCAGACTCCGCTCTGGTCGAGCGCATCGCGTGAGGTGCAGCGGCTGAGCCAGAGGGCCTTCAGCGTCGCCGGGTCGAATGCAGGTGAATCGAAAGCCCATCCGGGAAAAAAGAATTCCAGCAGATCGCCGCAAGCGGTGCAGCGGAAGTCCCGGCTGGCGGAATCGGGCGTAGCGCCGCAAGCGATGCAGCGCAGGCGGGAGATGGATTCGAAGGTTTGAGTAGTCGACAAGGGCTATGATTCCGTTGAACGGCGGCCGCTAATTGCGCTCGCCCATAGACATGATACGGCACGCCTGCGCCAGCGAGGCCCGGATACGCAATTGAATTTTCAGGCGCAGCGGGCGCGGACAAGAGTGCCCGCGCCGCACATGCTGTGGCTTAGAACCTTGCTGCGACCTGTCAGCGCGGGTAATCTTAAGAGATTCCAGCTTTATTAAGGGAGCTTTGGAAATGAAAAAGCACGAGTTCCGTCAGGAAACCGAGGCGGTACGCGGGGGCGCCAGCCTCGCTAAAAAGAACGGTCCGCTCACCGCGCCCATCTATCAGACTTCGACCTTCGAAGTCGCCGACATGCAGGAGCAGGTGCGCGCCACTCCTACCGACCGCTTCTACACGCGCTACGGCAATCCCACGCATACGGTCGCCGAGAATGCCATCGCCGAACTCGAGGGCACGGATGCGGCGCTGCTGTTCTCTTCCGGTATGGCCGCAATCACGACTTCAATTCTGGCGCTGGTAAAGGCGGGCGACCATATTGTGGCGCAGCGCGATATTTATGGCGGCGTGATCAAGTTCCTTTCGCAGTGGCTGCCGAAGCTGGGGATCGAAACGACGTTCGTCGACACCAACGACATCGAGCAGCATGATCGCGCCATCCGGCCCAACACAAAGCTCTTGCACATCGAGTCTCCGACGAATCCAAACATCCGGGTCGTCGATCTGGAAAAGATTGCGGCGCTGGCGCGCAAGCGCGGCCTGATCTCGACCATTGATTCGACCTTTGCCACGCCGATCAATTGCCGTCCGGCGGAGTGGGGCATCGATCTGGTGCTGCATTCGGGGACGAAATATTTTGGCGGACATTCCGACCTGATCTGCGGCATCGCGACCGGACGACGCGATTTGATCGAGCAGATCCATCACACGCGCACCACGCTCGGCGGCTGCATGGATCCGCACGCGGCGTTTCTGCTGCTGCGCGGAATCAAGACGCTGGCCGTCCGGGTCGAGCGCCAGAACGAAAGCGCGCTGCGGATCGCCGAGTTCCTGAGCCGGCATCCCAAGGTGGCGCGGGTGCACTATCCGCTGCTGAAGGAGCATCCGGACTACGCGATCGCGAAGAAGCAAATGGCGGGCGCGGGCGGCGTCCTGAGCTTCGAGGTGGAAGGCAGCGGCGCCGACGCCTGCCGCGTGGCCGAGGCGCTGAACCTGTTTACCCTGGCGCCGAGTCTCGGCGGAGTGGATTCGCTGGTGACCATCCCGGTGCTGACCTCGCACGCCATGATCGCTCCCGACCTGAGGAAGAAGATGGGCGTAACCGAGCAGATGATCCGCCTGTCGGTGGGCCTTGAGCACGTCGAGGACCTGATCGCCGATCTGGAAAAAGGGTTAGCCGTACTGAGCCGGGAACGTGTGCGCGCGGGCGTTGCGGATTGACGATTGGTTGAATACTCGCGGCAAATCCCACTCATCGCAAAAAACGCGATGAGTGGGGCACCCGCCAATCGGTCAGAATGTAAACCGCGCTCCGAACTGGAACTGGCGCGGAGTATTGACGTTGTTGCTGATCACCCCGAACGATTGGCCTTCGCTAGCCACGCCGACTACGCTGTTCACACTCGGGTATCCGTACTGCGCGTAGTTGCTCATGTTATAGGCGGAAACATCGAAGCGGAGCGCCTTCGTTTCCGTAAATTTGATCGTCTTGTAAATGGAGAGGTCGAGATTGCGCGCCCCCCGGGTGCGAACATTGTCGAGATAGGACGGAGCAGTTCCCGGAATGTAAGGATTCGGATTGCCCCCGTTTTCGGTGCCAGGCTGCACGAAGCAATTTATGTTGAACCAGTCATTAACCATGTGCGGAGCCCCTTTCGAGGGATCGCAGATCATATCGGACCGCTGATTGAAGGGGGTCAGCGGATTTCCCGAGCCGGGAGAGTGGATTGGAACCCCTGTACTGAGATAGAGAATGGCGTTCACAGTCCAGCCGCCCGCAACGGCGTTGGCTACTCCATGCAGATTGACTGCCTGACCCTTGCCAATGGGTAGGTCGTAAGATGCCTGCCCGGTGAACGAGTACTTGACGTCTTGCGGGCTGATGGCGTGTTCATAGCCCAGATTTCTCCAGTCTTGTACCGATCCATTGTGGCTGCCCACGAAACCCAGGGGAGGATTGCCGTCGTCAGTAATCAGCTTAGCCCAGGTAAAAGTAGCCAGCGTGGTGAAATGGCCCGTCAGGCGCTTCTGCACTTTCGTCTGCAGCGAGTTGTATTCAGAGTCTCCCGCAGGATACCCCCAGGTGACGACGCCGCTTCCGAAGCCGCCGCTGCCGAACTGAGGATATTTTTCGAGCGCCATCCACTGCGGCACAGTCGATTGACCGTACCAGGCATTCGTCGAGGGCTGAATTGCCTCCCATGCATTAGGTACCGCGCAGCTCGGGTTGAATATGTAGCACAACGAATCGCCGTAGTGTGCAATTGTGCCGAGATCGAGCATGTTCTGATCCACGGAGCTGAAAGGCATAAAGAGTCCGCGGCTGCCCACATATCCAGCGCTCACCACTATCTGATGCGGGAGTTCATATTCCAGACCAAAGTTGTAGTTGTAGGTGGTGGGCGTGCGCTGAGCATGCTGCACGGTGTTGATGGTGATTCCCAGGTTATTGGTCAAGCCGGCGGGTGCTGTTGTGAAAATGGGGATAAGCCCATTGGGATAGGGATTGCTTAGCGAATACGGCACGGTGAAATTATCGGCGGGGAGTGTAGGGCCTCCTGAGATGGTACACGCCGATGAACCGTAAAAGACCCAATTGCCATCGAGGTTCGGGCAGTTGGAGTTCTGCCCGGTGCTGGAAGAGAATCCGTCGGTATTGATGGCGGCGCTGGCCGCCATCTCAGTGCTGGGCCCATAGTAGAAGCCTACGCCGCCGCGGATTACAAAATGGGTGATGGGCTGGAAAGCAAAAGCCAACCGGGGCCCGAAGTCGTGCATGTTGGTTTTGAAAGGAGAGCGGTTGCTGCTGTTATTGAAGATTTCCGCCCCGGTGTACGAAACTCCCAGATAGGTATTGCTGGCGTTGGGAGCGAAGTACTCCTGGCGGTTGAAGCGCTCGTTGCGCCCACCGAAAATGTCCCAGCGCAGACCGGCTGTAATCGTCAACTTCGGCGTGGCGTGGTAAGTGTCTTCGATAAACGCCGCGTAGTACGGATTGGATTCGGCGCCGAAGACGGGTCTGTCGAACTCACCGCTGTCTCCCATGCCGATGAGCATAGAAGCGTAATCGCTGCCGCCGACTAGATTGCCCGAGGCGGGCGAGGTTTGTTGATCGGTACCACCATAACCAAAACTGTAGGTGCCGGCTGGGGCGTAAGGCTGGCCCACGTTGAAATAACGTTTCATCCATTCGAAGCCGGTTGAGATTTGGTGTTTGCCGTGAATTTTCGTCAAGGTGACGTTGGCGTCACTATTCTCGCTGGCATCGACGAAGTTGTTGTAATCGGCGGTGCCGCCAACTCCGCCACCGTAGTCATCGAAAAGCATGAACGGAAGCTGTTTGGCGACCTGCTGCGCAGCCAGCGCGGGGGGGAAACCAACCGGAGTGCCATTTACGGAGCCCAGGTTCGTGATATCGGCGCTCAAGTACGACGCCGGGCCTCCTTGGTGTTCGTAGCGGCGGGTAAACGAGTAGCGCAAGTTCAGGACGGTAGAAGCATTAAGGGTCAGGTCATCAGCCACCAAGGCGCTGCGGCCGTTCGTGGTGTTCAGGGCATAATCGGGGTCCCAGCCTGGGCTGGGAAAGACGTTGGCGGTGGAAAACTTCAACTTGTCGTAGGAAAAGCGGGTGAAGAAGCGCTGCTTTTCGCTCTGGGCCCAATCCACCCGGACGTCGAACCGGCGCGCATTGAACGGATCCAATCCCGGAGCGGCGTAATTATAACCAACGGAGTTGATGTCCGTCGTCGCCTGATCGCAGGTGGACGGGCTGGGGTAGTTGCACTTGGGCATATTCGCCAAGAAGAGCAAGGCGATGGGATTGGGATTCGGGATGATGTTGCCTGGAAAGGCTTGCCGCGTACCATCGGGATTATCGGGCTGAGTAGGATCGTAGATGGTAAACCCCATCTGCGAGAAATTGCCCGTTCTTTCGAGACTCGTGGGGACGCTGTAAGTCTTGAGCCCTTCGAATTGTTCCTGCTGCGTATCCTCGTAATCGCCGAAGAAAAACAGCTTGTCTTTCTTGATTGCTCCACCAATCGCGCCACCTTCCTGATAACGATGGAACGACGGTGGCGTGTTTTTTTGACCGATGGACAACTGGGTTTGCTTATTGAAGTAGTCGTTGGCCGCCAGCACGTCGGGCCGAAATACACCGAAGACGTCGCCGTGAAACTTGTTGGTGCCGGACTTGCTGACCAGACTGATGACGCCTGCACCGCCGCTCTGATACGAGGCAGGCGTATTTTGGGTTTCGACGCGAACTTCCTGCACGCCATCTTCGGGGATTTCCATGGCGGGAATAATGGCGGCTGAGTTGTTTTCTGCGATGCCAATCGGTGCGCCGTCGAGCATGTAGTAGACCGAGCCCACGAGCGAACCATTGATGGTGTCGGCGGAAACGTCGACGCCCGGGCGTCCGACCGAAATGTTCTGAATGGACTGCATCGAGTCGCTCGAGTTAGGCGAACCGTTGACCGCATTCACGCCCGCACTCAACTGGATAAGATCGAACACGTTGCGGGACACCGAAGGCACGCGGTCAATCGCCTCGGCCGGGATCAGCGAGCCGACGGTAGAGTTGCTGGGCTCGACCAGTTCGATTCCTTCGGTGACGGTGACTGTCTCGGTGGCGGCGCCGACTTGCAGAGTGATATTGACCTCGGTGACCTGATCGACGTTGACCGTGATTTTTTCCTGGGCGACGCCCTTGAATCCCGTCTGGCTGGCGGTGACTTTGTAGACGCCGGGATTGAGGGAGATGAAGGTGTACAATCCCCCGCCGCTGGTGACGGTGTGCTGCGTCACTCCGGTTGCGGGGTTCAGCAGGACCACCTTGGCTCCGGGAATGAGAGCCCCGGCTGGGTCGGTGACCAGGCCGCTGATGCTGCCCCTGCCGGCCTGGGCAAGCGCGACAGAACCCGCGCAGAGGAAAAAAATACAAACAGAAAGAAAATTCCGCACTGTCTTGACAATTGCATTTCTGCTATTCATGAACAGCCTCCTGACCCAAAGTCGCAACGCGATATTCAATAGCTCCGGTGTTGTCATGCACCGTGCCGGTATCCTATGCCTGAGGACCGAGGGCGGCAATGAGCACACACACCGCAATTCCACATAACAGACGAACTCTCATAACTGGCTCCTCACGGATTTGGAACGAAACAGGAGCCGGAAGCACGGGACCGCCGGGTTGTCCAGCCGATGTTGCGCTCCGAATTTTCTGCCGGGCTTGACCTTCATTCCCATCGCAAATTTCTTCCCAGCGCCGCCGCCCGCCTCAGAAAACGGGCAAAAGCCTCTATTAAAACGTATCAATACTGCGTCAGGTGTGTTGTCACTGTCAAGAGAAAATGTACGGCTTGTGCCAGGGCAGCTACTTTACGCTGCGGGTCGACTCGCGCACGATCAGCTCGGGAACGATTTGGCGGTGGATGGTGTGGACCGGTTTCTTTTCGAGAGTGGCGTTGATGGCGTCGAGCACAATGGTCGCCGCGGCCGTTCCCATAACCTCCATGGGCTGGCGCACGGTGGTCAGCGCGGGAGAATAGATGGCAGCCGGCGCGACGTCGTCAAAGCCGATCACCGAGCACTGCTCGGGGACGCGGATGCCGGCTTTGCCGAGCGCGCGAATGGCGCCGAAAGCCGTCATGTCGTCAAAGGCCATGAGCGCGGTGAAGGGATGGCGGCGGTGCAGTAATTCCTCCGTTAATTTGTATCCTTGTTCAAAACTTGAAAACGGATCTCCAGATTCTGGTAGATCGACGATCAGCCGCGCGTCGAGTTCAAGGTCGCGTTCGCGGGCAAGCGTCCGCACGCCACGCCATCGAGGTTCGGTGTCGGACAACTGGTGGGGGCCGCGGATGAAGGCGATTTTGCGATGTCCGAACGAATGAAGATGTTCCAGCGCGGCGCGGGCGCCGGCAGCATTGTCCACCATCACCGAGCTGATTTTGTCGTTCTTGAGCTCTTGGCCCACGGTCGCGGTCGGAATGTTGTTCTTCTCCAGATCGGCGAGCACGTTGATGTCGACGAACAACCAGTTCGCGAGGACAACCAGACCTTCGATGCGGCGATCGAGTAGCATCTCGAGATAGCGCTCGAAGCGGCTGCGTTCGTTATGAACATCGGTGAGGATGGGAAGGAACGACGACTGGTAGAGCGTGTTCTCGATGCCGCGCAGCACCAGCGTGCAGTAAGGGTCGGTCATGTCGAAAACCATTACGCCGACGGTGTGGCTGCGCCGGCCCCGCAGCGAGCGCGCAAACAGGTTGGGACGGTAGCCGAGCTGCGAGGCGGCGCGCTGGATCTTTCCTTTGGTCGTGTCGGGAATGTAGCGTGCCAGCGGCGCGTTGTTCAGGACAATGGAAACGGTGGCCGAGGAAAATCCGCTGCGTTCGGCGACGTCACGGATGGTGACCGCTGCCGGCTGCGCACGTTTGTGGGAGGGCTCGGACGCGCGGCGGGATTTCGCCGGCGAAGCATTTCGCGTAGGCTTCGAATCGGTAGATTCCATGTGTTCCTTGTATTTAAGCCTCTTGCTGGCGGACACTACATGACGATGAATCGAGTGTCAAGCATCCGCGTGCTTTCCGTGGTTCTCTTGCTGCTTTTTCTTTCGAGTGCGGCCAGCGCTCAGAGCGCGGCGCCGACGAAGACGGGGGCCGAAGCGGCGCCGGTGACGCGCGATCCGCGGAAGCTGTTTGAAGCCGGAGAAGCCGCGCTCCATGCGGGCAAGCTGGATGAGGCCGAGCGCGCGTTCCGGCAAGTGCTGGCGATCGACCCCGGCGTGGCGGGGGCTTACGCCAATCTAGGCGTGATTCATATGCGCCGCAAGCAGTGGCCCCAGGCTCTCGAAATGCTGCACAAGGCCGAGAAGGTCGCGCCTCGTATTGCGGGAATCCGGTTGAACATTGGCCTTGTCTATTTCCGCCAGAACGATTTCGTGCGGGCGATCCATCCCTTTGAGTCGGTCGTACAGCAGTCGCCCGATTCCTTTCAAGCTCGTTATCTGCTGGGCCTTTGCTACTTCTTCAACGATCGCTGGACGGATGCGATCGACACGCTCGAACCATTGTGGGGACAGGCATCGGACCAGCTCAATTATCTCTATGTGCTTGAGCACGCAGCGGACAAGGCCAAGAACGCGGTGCTCGAGGAAAAGGCCATGGCGCGGCTGGTCGAAATCGGAGAGGGATCTCCGGAATTTCATTTGCTGAGGGGCAAGGCGCATCTGAATCGCGAAGAGTACGACGACGCGGTGAAGGAACTGGAAGCGGCGGCGCAGGCCGATCCCAAGCTGCCCTTTGTGCACTTCAATCTGGGCCTGGCCTATGTGCACAAGCAGGACTACGAGCGGGCGCGCGACGAGTTTCACAAGGACATCGCGCTTGAGCCCGACGTGCCCTTCAGCTACGAGCAGTTGGGAAGTTTGGAGTCGACCGCCGGGAACGAGGACGAGGCGGCGAAGAATTATCGCAGCGCCCTGAAGCTCGATCCGCGATTGATCAGCTCGCACATGGGCCTCGCGAAGATTGAAGAGCACCAGCGGCACTACGCGGCGGCGCTCTCGGAACTGGATCAAGTCATCCGGCTCGACAGTGGGGCCGCCAGCGCGCGTTATCTGCGCGGGCAGGTGCTGGTGCGCATGGGACGCGAGAAAGAAGGCCGGGAGGAATTGGCATCGGCGACCAAAATGCTAAATGAACATCGGGCGGCGCGACACAAGGAATTGGAAGGAGAGACGGTGCCGAGTCCAGAACTGGCGCGGGAGCCGGAGTAGCGCCGACGTAGAGCAGGAGTAAAGCCGGAGCGGAAAATAACAGCTCAACGCGCCGCCTGCACGCACTCCAGAATTTCGGCTTCGCTCAGTGTGTGGTCGCTCGACTTCGCGCACTTGAAGATGCGCTCGACTACCTCGTCGTTCGCCGCAAAGCCGCGGCGCTCCAGCCAGAAAAGAACATTTGATTTTCCGCTCATCGGGCCGATGTCGATGATCTGTTCCAGGCCGAAGTAGTGCGAGGGCACTCCGGAATACACCGTGTTCGCGAGTTCAACATCTTTTTTCTTATAGGCCTTGATGACGGCGGCGGCGTGGACGCCGGTCGCGGTACGGAACGCGTCCTCGCCTACCACCGGATAGTTCGCCGGAATCGGAATGCCGGTCGCGGCGGAAACGGCCTCGCAGTATCGCTTGAGTTTGGTCAGGTCCTGCCGGTCCCACGGCGCGATGCCCATGAGCTTCAGGTTGACCAGCATCTGGTCGATCTGCGTGTTGCCGACGCGCTCTCCGATGCCGAGCGCCGTCGCGTGAATGCAATCCGCGCCCGCCACCAAAGCCGCCATGGCGTTGGCGGTCGCGAGTCCTCGGTCGCAGTGCCCGTGCCAGTCGACGCGAATTTTTTGGCCGGAAGGCTTGACCACTTGTTCAAGCACGAACTTGACCAGCGCGACCGTGCCCATGGGCGTGGCGTGCCCAACGCTGTCGCAGAGCACCAGAGCGTGCGCGCCGCACTCGATGGCCGCCAAGTTGAGCTGCTTCACCGTTTCCGGATCGCAGCGGGTTGTATCTTCGGTGACGTACATGACTTCGAGGCCAAGCGAGACCGCATATTTGACGGCCTTTTCGGTGGTTTGAAGCAGGAAGTCGCTGGTCCAGCCCTCGGCGTAGCGGCGAATGGGACTCGTTCCAAGAAACGCAGCCACCTCGATGGGCAGGCCCGTTTTCTGGACGATCTCGGCGATGGGGCGAATATCGTTCACGTGGGTGCGGGCGGCGCAGTACGCCGTGATCTTCATTTTGTGGGCGACGATTTCGCGCGCCAGCGCCGTAACGTGCTCGACCGCACGCGGACCCGCTCCGGGAAGCCCGAGGTCGAGCGTGTTAATGCCGAGCGCCTCCATCAGGTGCAGAATTTCGATCTTCTGCTTGATCGAAGGATCGCGAACGGAAGGCGATTGCAAGCCGTCGCGCAGCGTTTCATCGGTCAGGCGCACCGGTCCCGGCGGATGCAGCGACTTCGGATACAGAAGATTCCAGTCGTAGATGAGTTCAGAAATGTTCACAGGCAGCGCCGGCACCCCTCCGGCCCGATATTCCCATCACACCCCACCAAGCTCCAAAAGTGACGCTACGCCTTCTTCTCTTCCTTCGGAGGAACGGTTAGCCCGAACACCGAAAGCTGGCCTGTCCCCGCAACGTTCACCCCGCGCGGATCTTCGGGACTGGGCAGGTAGAGCGTCTGACAAAATTCGCAGCGATACACTTCGGCGTCCGGTCCCCAGGCTTTCTCCACGCAGCCGCATTCCCGTTCGAGCACGTCGGCGCTGTAGAACCAGCGCTTCAGGTGTCCGCCGCAGAATTTGCCCTTTTCGTTTTTCTCATTGCAGGCACGCTGGCCCGGCTTCTTGATCTTGACTTTGTGGTTAGGAAGCTGCGGAATCGCGCTCTTGACAGCGGTTGCCGTTTCGCCGGAAGCCATTGAATCTCCTGCGCGCCTTTGCAAAGGCCGCGACCCTGTTATTTTACTCAGCCCCCAGCCTTCCGACCAAGGACGACGAATGCAAGAACTTGTCTCATAGATGATTCTGGGCGGGTTTTTGGGAAGGGCACGGCTTCACAGGCTGCGGAAAAACTCTTCACTACCCCATCTATCGCCTATGAATAAAACGGCATAAAATTGCCTGGGCCTCACAACGTCATCGTTATTGAAGGAGAGCGGACCATGCCCGAGGAGAAGAAACAGCTCACTACCGCTGCTGGACGTCCGGTGGGAGACAACCAAAACTCGCTTACCGTTGGGCCGCGTGGCCCGATTGTTTTTGAAGACTATCTGTTGTTTGAAAAAATGGCTCACTTCAATCGCGAGCGCGTGCCGGAGCGTGTCGTGCACGCGAAGGGCTCCGGCGCCTACGGCCACTTCACCTGCACGAATCCCGACATGGCGAAATACACCACCGCCAAGCTTTTCAACAAAGTTGGGAAGCAGACGCCGACATTCATTCGCTGCTCCACGGTCGGCGGCGAGAAAGGCTCGGCCGACACCGAGCGCGATCCACGCGGCTTTGCGCTCAAGTTCTACACCGAAGAAGGCAATTGGGATATGGTCGGAAACAATACTCCCGTCTTCTTCATTCGCGATCCGCTGAAGTTCGACGACTTCATTCACACCCAGAAACGCGACCCGCAGACCAACCTGAAATCTCCCACCATGATGTGGGACTTCTGGTCGCTCTCGCCGGAATCGCTGCATCAGGTCACCATTCTTTTTTCCGATCGCGGCACGCCCGACGGCTATCGCCACATGGACGGCTTCAGCAGCCACACCTTCAGCCTGATCAATGCCAAGAACGAACTGTTTTACGTGAAGTGGCACTTCAAGACGAAACAGGGAATCAAGAACTTCACCGCCGAAGAAGCGGAGACGATGAAGGGCAAGGATCCCGACTACGCGCAACGCGACCTTTTCGACGCCATCGCCAAGGGAGACTTCCCCAAGTGGCGCGTGTGCCTGCAAGTGATGCCGGAAAAAGAAGCGGAGACTTATCACCTCAATCCCTTCGACCTCACCAAGGTCTGGCCGCACAAAGATTATCCCCTCATTGAAGTGGGCGAGTTGGCGCTGGACCGCAATCCGGAAAACTATTTTGCCGAGGTGGAGCAGGCGGCATTCGATCCCAAGAACATCGTGCCGGGCATGGGATATTCACCCGACAAAATGCTGCAAGGACGCCTGATCTCCTATCCCGACGCGCATCGTTATCGCATCGGAGTCAACTACGACGCGCTGCCGGTCAACAAGCCGCAGTGTCCGGTGATGCACTATCACCGTGACGGTGCCATGCGTTTCGACGGAAACTTCGGATCGGCGCCCAATTACGAGCCGAACAGTTTCCACGGACCCACTGAGAATCCCGAGTATCGTGAGCGCCCGCGGCCGCTCACCGGGACACTCGATCGCTTCGATCATCACCTGGGCAATGATGACTACACGCAGGCCGGAAATCTATTCCGCTTGTTGAAGCCGGATGCGCAGAAGCGGTTGATCGCTAATATCGTCGGCAGCATGAAGCCGGTGCCCAAAGCCATTCAGGAAAGACAGATTGGACACTTTCTGAAAGCGGACCCAGCCTACGGGCGAGGCATCGCCGAAGGGCTAGGCCTAAAGGTGGAGCATCTACAGCCAAAAGAGGCCGCCCTGGCCAGCGACTAACAACAATGCGACGAAATAAGAATAGCCAGCCCCGGAGTCACTCGCTCCGGGGCTGCTTCCGTTGGATAGTGCGCAGGGCTTGGTCAGCGGTTGCTGGCGATATAGCGATTTATCAACACTAATCGTAGAGTGATTGTTCAAGAGCGGCGAAGTCGTATTGATTCAACTCTGTATGAGTGCTGCGGAGCTTCCTGCCATCTCGGAGGGAAAAGTAAGTGTACGTATTGGGCGCATCACAACAACCGAACTTCGTCACTTCATAAACCTGACCGATCGCCTGTCCACGTTCGCCAGCTTCCTCGAAACCCCATTTGACTGCTTTGCCATCGAGTGCTTCCACCTTGAGCATCGAGCTATCGCCTTCGATCCCCTCCTGCCGATCAATCACGAACGATTCGCGCAAAACGAGCGCCTCGACCGCAGACCCGTGCCTACTCCAGAGATCGACGATACTGAATCGCTTGTTCCGTGTGATGAAGTGCAGCTCTGTCCCCTTCTCACGAATCTCGTAGCTGGAAACTGCAGAACCGCGATCTGACGGAAGGCTTATCCCGTGGACACCTTCAAGGACCACAAATTCCGCGATGAGAGCGACCGGAAATATGATCGCGAGAATGAATACTGGCCTTCTGATCACTGCCGCAAACCGCGACATGCCCGTTTACCTCGCGAACCGAATGTACGTCACCAGCGCCCCTCGGTCAAAATTCCTTCCGCGGGGGCGCTTGATCTGGGCCGATGCGTCCGACGGTGACTTCGGCTAACCCGGCTCCGGCGTTTCTTGCCAAGGGCGAACGATGACACCTGCCATGACCCTATGCCAGTTGCTCCCAGTTCACATCGAGTGCTGCGCCTAGCTTCTTCCATGTGGTGACAGATCCGGACTTGCGGTGGGTCTCAATGGCCGCGATCAGCGCGCGCGACACTTTCGCTTTCTTCGCCAGGCGCTCCTGCGTAAGCTTCCGGTGCTCACGCCAAATCCGGAGCGCGGCCTCACCTCGAAGCCTGCGCTCGGTGATCTCCAGCGGGATGAGTTCGTCCTCGCCATCTTCCAAACGCACTTTGGCGGCATCGTAGGCCTTCACGTCTGCCAGCATTTCCGCATCCGCCATCAGCTTCCGCAGTCTTTCCAGCGGAAGCACGGCAAATTCCCTGCCATTGCGGGTAATGGTCTCAACACGCATCAATAGATTCCTCCCCTCGCGCCCACTTCCAGGGCCCATAATTCAAGACGGTCGTCATGCAACTCGTAAATGACTCGCCAATCGCCAATTCTCAGCCGGTAGCCATCGCGTCCCTGGAGCTTGGCGACGTTGTTGTGCTGGGCATAGGGATCGGCGGCGACTTCCTTGATCTTCCCCACAATGCGCTTCTGCCAATTCGCCGGAAGCCGCGACAGCGCTTGAGCGAAGGATTTTGTGGTGACGACCGAATACACAACTCCATTGTTACCTTAAGTAACAATGCTCGTCAAGTGGAAAATCGGCGAACTGCGCTCGCCTCGACAGCCGAGGGCGACGGCCCCTGCGTGAACAGGATCGGAAGCGCTGAATCCACATCGAGTTGCGGCACTACTCGAATTCCTTTCGCGGCGCCGCCTTATCCGCGCCGACGCGTCCTACCGTGACTTCGGCTACGAAATAGTTTTCGCCTTTCATCGAGACACCGGCCATCCGCCGCCTCTTAGGGCGTCACAACCAGTGGCAGTTCGATGAAGCTTGCCTGGTCGGGCGTGTGGTAGAGACGCTGCTCGGCCTTGCGGTAATCCGCCGGCTTGGCCCAGAAGATGTTGGGGACGAACGTCTGCGGATTGCGGTCGTACAGCGGAAACCAACTCGACTGGACCTGCACCATGATCCGGTGACCGGGCAGGAAGACATGGTTTGCCGTAGGCAGGGCGAAGCGGTAAAGCAGGGGCTGGCCGGGCGCGATGGGTTTTGGCGTCTCCAGGCTCTCGCGATAGCGGCCACGGAAGATGTCGGCTGACACCATCAGTTGATATCCGCCCATCTCCGCTTGGGCGGCGACTTCGTCAGGGTAAACATCAATCAGCTTAACCACCCAATCGGAATCGGTGCCGCTGGTGCTGGCGATCAGATTGGCCACCGGCTGGCCGCTGATCTTCACCGGCGCGGTCAAGACGTCAGAAACGAACGCCGCAACATCGGGACGGCCGGACGCTTCGCGCTGGTCGTCTGCCAGCCACCGCGACCACGACGAATCGTCAATGGGGCGGGCGCGAAAGGGCACGGGCTTCGACGGATCGGAAACATACTCGTCGAACGCCGCATCGCCGGGGCTGGGTGCCGCAAAGCTTAACTTCAAACCCGCATTCAGATAGAGCGGCGTCGGCCTTACGCCGCAGCCGGTCGCGCATCCAGCCGGCCACGCGGGCAGGCGCAGCCACTTGTTGGCGCCGGTTTCGAAGGCGGAGACCGGCGCGACATCGGCTTTCGGCGCACCGTCTTTCAGATACTGATCGAGAAATGGCCGCAGAATCTCCCGCCGAAAATAGAGCGCGGTATCGCTGCCGAATTTCAAGGCGCCGAGCGTGCTGCCGTCCCCAATCTCCTGTGCGTGATACCAGGGACCCAGCACCAGGAATACCTTGTCGTTCGTTGTGTCCTTCGGCTTGATGGCCCTGTATACGGCGATGGCCCCGTAGATGTCTTCTTGGTCCCAGAGGCTGTGCACAAGCATCACCGGCACCTTTAGCGGCTCAGCGGCCAACACGCGGTCCACCGCCTGGTCGCGCCAGAAGGCGTCGTAGCTGGGATGCTCCAAAATCTTTCGCCAGAAGCCGACCTGCTCCAACCCGTGGAGACGCCCGAGTTCGCCCGCCGATCCCGCCTGCATGAACATGTCGTAGTCGTCAAAGTAACTCTTCCACCACTTGACGTCGGACTTTCGCGTCGCCTCCTGTTCGTAGATGTAGGGCATGCCCTGTTCGCGGAAAGCGCCGTTGTGAAACCAGTCGTCGCCCATCCATCCGTCGACCATGGGATTCATCGGCACCGCAACTTTGAGCGCCGGGTGCGGATTAACGAGCGCCATCAGGGGCAGAAATCCGTCGTAGGAAATGCCGAGGATGCCAACCTTACCATTCGTTTCCGGGATGTTCTTCACCAGCCAGTCGATGGTGTCATAGGTGTCGGTGGCGTGATCGACCGGCGTAGGATTTTGCGGGCCATGCGGCGGCCGGTTCATGACATAGTCGCCCTCGGAGCCGTGCTTGCCGCGCACGTCCTGGACCACGCGAATGTAGCCGCCTTCGACGATCACGTCGTTGGCGTTGTCATACCCCTGCAGGATGGGGCCGAGATGTGTGCTCTCAGCATGGCTAGTGAGCGCGCTGGCGTCGTAGGGCGTGCGCGTCAGAAGGATGGGCGCGCCTTTGGCTCCCTTGGGCACGATGATGACCGTGTGCAGCTTGACCCCGTCGCGCATGGGAATCATGACGTCGCGCTTGGTGTAATCAAAGCTGCTGGTGACAGGCTCGATTTTCGCTGGCGTTTCGCTGGGCAAGGCGGGGTAGGTGATCGGCGGTTGGGCGCTCTGGGCCGCGGACGATCCGACGAAGAGCACGCTGAAGGCAACGCAGAAACAGACAGTCATCCCACGCAAGAAAATCGTGGCTCCCAAACTGTGCACCCGGAATCCAAAAAACCATCCCAACCTTATCATGTCCACCTCACGCAAAGCAGTGTACTGGGGAAGAGCGGCGCAAACAACTTTGCGAATTTTCGTTGCGGTTGCGAACCAGCGTTCGCGCCGATTGAGAATTGCTGGAGCGTGTTTTATAAATGGGTCTTTGAAGGGGCGCGGCTTCAGCCGCGCCGTTTCGAGCCACATGAATGAATGGAGGCTTCAGCCCCTGAGGGGAGCAGCCTTCTTCCCCACACGCCCATATATGAAGCACGCTGCTAGTCAAATTCCTTCCGCGGGGGCGCTTGATCCGCGCCGACGCGTCCCACAGTGATCTCGGCTACGAAGTAGTTCTCGCCTTTCATCGGGACGCCGGCCATCCGCCGCAGCATTGCGATCTGGCCAATGTGGGTGAGCGCATCGGCGATGGGACCCTGAAACAATCTTTCGGCGGAGACTTCGAGCGGCTTTTCCGACGCCAGGTAGTCATCGAACTTTTTCAAGGCGGTAAAGAAGCGCTCGCATTCCTTTTCCCACGCGAGCGGAGAGGAATCGTGCCATTCGCGGCGGCCATCGGACATGGTGAGGCCCCAGTCCATTAGGTCGCCCATGTGCGCGAGAATTTTCGCCGGCGTGCGCGAAGTTTCGGGCGAACCATAGTCGGCAAAGCCCGGCCCAGCGTTGCGAACGGCTTTCGCTCCGCGATAGGCGATGGTAGCGAGGGTATGGCGCAGGAATGCGCGGGAGTCGGTCATGACTGTTCTACTTTCTGGTTGTCCCGATTTACTTTTACATCATTGTCATCCCGAGCGAAGCGAGGGATCTGCATTTTACGGCGAACTCCAGATCCCTCGCTTCGCTCGGGATGACAAAACTCTTAAGGAATAGCCGCAACTTCACCTCTACAATTTTCTCCGCCACAGCGCTCCGGCGGCGCGGGCTCCGGCCTTGAGTTTCTCTCGCAGCGAACGGGCGTACAGCAGGTCGAGAAAGCTTTCCATTTCGCCCGCGAATCCGCGATTGTAGCCGAACCACCAGATTTTTTTCATGCGCGGAAGCCAGTCGCTATCGAGATACTTCACGCGTACCATTTCTTCCAAACCCCAGCGTCCATGCGTGCGCCCCAAGCCACTCGCCTTCACGCCGCCGTGTGGAGCTTCGCTGATGCTGAAACACGACACGACATCGTTCACCATCACCGTGCCAGCGTTGATCTGGCGAGCCACTCTCTCGCCGCGGGCGCGATCGCGAGTCCAAACGCTGGCGGCGAGTCCGTAGTCGGAATCGTTGGCCAGGCGCACGGCCTCGGCGTCGTCGGCGAAAGGCGCAATGGGCAGCACCGGGCCGAAGGTCTCTTCGCGCATCACGCGCATGGTGTGGTTCACGCCGGCCAGCACGGTGGGCGCAAAAAATGTCGGGCCGAGCTCGCGCAACCGCGTGCCGCCAGCCAGCACGCGCGCGCCGCGCTGCTTCGCATCCTCCACCTGTGATTCCACCACACGCACTTGCCGCTCGTGGATCATGGGGCCGATTTCGGTAGCCGGATCCATGCCATTGCCGACGCGCAGCTTGCGCGCCTTCGCGCAGCACGCATCGACGAAGGCCGGATACAAACTCCGATGCACGTAGCAGCGCTCGACCGACAAGCAGGTCTGCCCCGCGTTCACAAAAGCTCCCCAGACGGCGCCGCTCGATGCCACATCGACATCGGCGTCTTCGAGCACCAGCATGGGGTCCTTGCCACCCAGCTCCAGCACCACCGGAAGCAGGCGCTCGGCGGCGATCTGCGCGATTCGCCGGCCCGTGCCAACGCTTCCCGTGAAGACCAGCTTGTCGATTTCGCTTCCGACCAGCGCCGCCCCAGTCGCGCCTTCGCCCGGAAGCACATGGAAAACGTCGTCGGGAACTCCGGCCTCGCCGAGCAGCGCCTGCAGTTCGAGCGCAATCAGCGGCGTCAACTCGGAGGGCTTGAGCACGACGGCATTTCCCGCAACCAGAGCCGCCATGGCCTCCGTCGCCGGAATCGAGAACGGATAATTCCAAGGCGAAATAATTCCGATCACGCCGTATGGTTCGTGCAGAATGCGCCCTGACTTGGCTTTGAGCGCGAGATTCCCGTGCGGCAGTTTTTCTTCGCGCAGGATCGCGAAGGCGTTGTCGATCAGGAAGCGCGCGGCGTCGAGAACGACAAGAACCTCGGTGAGCAGCGCTTCGACCAAGGGCTTGCCCGCTTCTTGCGTGATGCGCCGGGCGATGTCGGTTTTGCGCTCCAGCAGAATCTGCTGGAAGCGGCGCACTACCCGGACGCGATTGCGGATGCCCCAGGCGGTCCAATCCGGCTGTGCGGCGCGCGCGCGGGCCACCGCGGCGCGCACTTCGGTCGGCCCGGCGCTGTCCAGTTCGCCCAGAACTTCACCTGTCGCCGGGTTCACCGAGGCGATGCGGGAGACGGCGAATTCGACGTTGGTGGCCATCTGCGAAGAAGTGTACGCGGGCCGGAACGGGCGCGCCAGAGTCTGTTCTTATTTATGAATTGTCATCCCGAGCAACGCGAGGGACCTGCATTTTGCGGCGGACTGCAGATCCCTCGCTTCGCTCGGGATGACAAAACTTGGCTGCTGTTTGCGTCAGTATTCCACGTCGACCAGATACAACCCGCTGGCGGGCGCGGTCGGGCCAGCCGCAGTACGCTCCCGCGCTTTGAGGATGCGGCCGAAATCTTCCAGGCTCACCGTTCCCTTCCCCATCAGCAGGAATGTGCCGACCAGGTTTCGCACCATGTGATGAAGAAATCCGCTGCCGCGAACCGTGTAGATCATTTCTTCGCCTTGGCGGGTCCAGCCGGAAGAGAAAATCGTGCGAACATTGGTCGGACGAACATTGCTCGTCGGGACAGCGCTCGTCCAAAGATTTTCGCTGGCCGCTATCCGTTCCACGCGCTCCGGGTCCACCGCCGCGAACGACGTGAAGTCGTGCTCGCCCACGACCACGCCAGCGGCTGCAACCATCGCCGATTCCTCCAGCGGATACGGGTAATGCCACACATACCGCGTCAGAAACGGCGGACAGGTCGCTCCGCGGTGCATGCGATAGCGATAAGTCTTGGCGCGCGCCGACTTGCGCGCGTGGAACTCGGGCGTGGCCTCTGTCACCTCCAACACCCGGATCGAAGCAGGCAGAATGTCGTTCAGCGCCCGCATCCAGTTTTCGGCTGGAATCGGGGACGCGGTCCGAAAACTCGCCACCTGGGCCAGCGCGTGCACGCCCGCGTCGGTCCGGCCGGAACCCTGGGGCAGTACATTTTCTCCGCTCAACCGTCTAATGGCTGAGGCCAGCGCGCCTTGCACCGTCGCCCGGCCGGGCTGCACCTGCCAGCCGGCGAAGTCCGCGCCGTCATACGAAAGGATCAGTTTGAGATTGCGCACGTTCGTTTTCGAGTCCTAAGCTGCTCGAGCATCATCGTTGGCATCCACAAAGTTTTACGGCTGCCGTCGCGGAAAGCGCGGCGGCGCGTCAGCTATACTATTTCACTTACGATCGATTTTGCTTACGATCAATGAGGAGGAGTGCCTTTCCCCAGCATTGCAAGGCGAAGACTGCAAGGCGAAGATTGCAAGGAACTCTTGCCGTTCGTTCTACGTATTAGCAGAGTGTTAGCAAAAGTGCGAACTACTACGTCTGTTCCTCTCGAGCCTGATCGCCCGAGTGTGATCAATGGAGATGATGCGAATGCAACGTTCTACAGTGTTGACTGCGTTTCAGCGGGCCGCCGCCCTTTCCTTTGCCGCCATCATGATACCTGCCGCGTGGGCGCAGGATGCCGCGTCCGTGCCTAGCGCACCCTCGGCGCAGCAACAGACGCAAAAGGCTGTGCCGTCGTCGCAGCCATTTGATGTGAAAGAGTACGCGAAACCGCGGTCGCATTTCCCCGACCCGATTGGCCCCTACACGGCGCGCCACGTAGAGCCGCCGAACCTGGCCAACACGCCGCGCATCGACCAGTTCATGCACGACGGCAAGCTTTATATTTCGATGAACGACGCGGTCGCGCTGGCGCTCGAAAACAACCTCGATATCGCCATCGCGCGCTACAACCTGAACATTGCCGATACCGATGTCTGGCGCGCCAAAGCTGGCGCCAGCACTCTCGGTGTCAACAGCGGTATCGTTCAGGGCACGCTCGGCGGCGGCGTAGGCGGACTCGGCTCACAAGTTGGCTCGGGCCCGGGCGGAACGTCGGTCGCCTCAGGTGGCGCTGGCGCCGGTGCGGGCGGCCTGGTCGTATCAACCTTCGGCAGCGGCCCGCTCATCCCCAGCTTCGATCCCATCCTCACGGGCACGTTGCAACTCGATCACCTCGTGAACGATTGCAATACCCCATTTTGCGGCGAGCACCAGAACACAGGAACCGCCAATTTTACTTACACCCAGGGTTTCCAGTGGGGCACGAATATGGCGGTTGGCTTCAACAACAGCCGGGTAACTTCCGATAGCGCGTACAATTTCCTAAGTCCGGCCCTGAGTTCCAGTTTCCGGTTTCAGTTGACGCAGCATCTGCTGCAGGGCTTCGGATTCGCCCCCAACACTCGCTTCATTCGGATTGCAAAGAACAATCGTGAAATCTCAGATGTAGCCTTCCGCTGGCAAATCATCGCCACAGTAGACCAGATCGAAAACATGTACTGGGATCTCGTATACGCTTACGAGAACGTCAGACTTTACCAGGAGCAGATGGTTTTCGCTCAGAAGACCCTCTCTGACACGCAGAAGCAGGTGGAAATCGGAACCCTGGCGCCGATCGAAGTGGTCCGGGCGCAAAAAACAGTCGCACAAGATCAGCGAGACTTGACCGGAGCGCTGACCAATCTTCAACTGCAGCAACTCCTCATGAAGAATGCGATCAGCCGCACGCTCGTCGACCCGGCACTGGCCGACGCCGAAGTGATTCCTACTTCAACCATGGAACTGCCTGCGCAGGAAGCGGTCGTCCCCACCCAGGACCTGGTGAACGATGCGCTCAGTCATCGTCCGGAACTCGAGGAACAGCGTATCAACCTTGCCAACACCGAGATCAGCAACAAGGCCATCCGCAGCGCCCTATTGCCTACCGTGGACCTGTTCGCATACTACGGTGGCAGCGGTTTGGGCGGAGCCGAGTTTCCCGGTTACATCTGTTATCCACCGCCGCCCGGCCAGAGCCTGAACCCGTTGTGCGGCGGGGTATCCACGTTGGTCCCGAATGTTTCTTATGGCTCTACCTTGAATGAATTGGTCAATTCGACCGCTCCCGACAAGGGCGCGGGCATCACGATCAACATTCCGCTCCGCAACCGCGCCGCGCAGGCCACGCAGGTGCGCTCGGAATTCGAATACCGGCAAGCCCAGTTGCGCCTGCAGCAGATCGAGAACCAGGTGCGCATCGATGTGCGCAACGCGCAGTTTGGTGTGCAGCAGAACCGCGCCAGCGTCGCCTTCGCCCAGGCGGCCGTGGATCTGGCGCGCCAGTCTCTCGACGCCGAACAAAAGAAGTACGCGCTCGGCGCATCTACCTCAACTTCGGTGCTGCAGAACGAGGCGGACCTGACCCAGGCCGAATCGACGCTCATCTCGGCCAAGGCCTATTACGAAAAGTCGGAAGTCGAATTGGACCGCGCCATCGGCCTCCTGCTCGATCACGCCGGTATCGAGATCGCCGACGCCGAGCGGGGCCAGGTCACGCACACGCCGAATATTCCGCACGTAGCGGAGCGGCCAACTGACCAGCTAACGCCGGCGAACCCTCCGGCGCAACCGCCGCAGTAGCGAGGATAGAGCAGCGTCGCGTATCCTCTCTCCGTGAAGCTTTCGGTCATCGGCAAGGCGTGCGTGGAGAAAGCTCGCGTCGGAAAAGCTCGTGTGGGGACGGGCGCCCTCGCCCGTCCAAGCCGAGCGCAGCTCGGCAGGCTCTTCGCCGGCAGCGGCAGGAGCATCGCGTGATCCTCTCTGTCGTCATCATCACTCACAACGAAGAGGCCAACATCGGACGCACCCTCGCCAGCGTGCAGCCGCTCGTTGCCGACGGCAAAGGCGAGATCATCATCATCGACTCGGGCTCGACCGACCGCACCGTCGAGATCGCAAGATCCTTCGGCACGAAGGTCTTCGTCGAAGAGTGGAGAGGCTACGCCGCCCAGAAAAACTCGGCCATCGAGAAGGCCTCCGGTACCTGGATTCTGAGCCTAGACGCGGACGAGGCCCTGAGCGAAGACTTGCCGCACGAAATCACGCTTGCATTGGGACGACAAGCTAACCTAAAAATCGAGACCCCGCCTGACAGACCGGAATTTGTTGACGGTTTCTTCGTTCCACGCCGCAATTTTTTCCTGGGCAAGTGGATCAAGCGCGGTGGCTTCTGGCCCGATCCAAAATTGCGGCTCTTCAGGCGAGGTAAGGGCCGATTTGAATATCGCGCCGTTCATGAAGACGTTTCCCTGAAAGGCCGGACGGGGCGACTGATGCATCCACTCCTCCACCACTCCTACCCCACGCTGGCCGATTACATCGACCACATGAACCGCTACTCGTCCCTCGGAGCCGAAATGTCAGTCGCCAAAGGCCGCCGCGGCTTCAGCCTGTTCAACATCGTCCTCCGCCCGCTCGCAACTTTTATCTATAACTATTTTTTCCGGCTCGGATTTCTCGACGGCCGCGAAGGCCTGCTCTTGCACCTCTACCACGCCGTCTACGTTTCGTGGAAATATTCCAAGGCCTGGGAACTGTGGCGGCAAAGAGAATCGCGGTAGAAACGCGGCTTGCGTTTTCAGGCTGAAGTCACGCTGGCGGTCCGGCCTGCGATTCTTTTTTCTTGATCTGGACAACTTCTATTGGCGAAACGGGTTTGATCCAGACGAAGCGAAACAGCTTCCGGGTGGGGTCGCAGCAGTGAACCGTGAGCCGCCCTGACGCAGTTCCTGCGCTGAGGGGCAGTTCATCTATTGAAATCAGCACCGAACTTTCACACAATCGAGGAGAGACTTATGAAACTTCGCACACGTGTCGTTTTGCAACTTGCAGCTCTATGCCTCGTTCTGGGCGCATACGGCTTCGCCGCCAATAACTCTTATCTTTACATCGTGCACGGCATCCCCGGCCGCGACATTGCCGACAATCTCAACCCCGGCCTGCCGGTCGACGTTTTGATTGACGGCTCCTGTGTGTCGCGGGGACTGACGTTCGGCAACACTTCCGGGCCGCTCAGTTTTTCCGCCGGAACGTATGACGTGCAGATCAGCGACGCCAATACTCTGGCACCCTGCACGAATCCGCCAATGATCGATTCGCAAGTAACTTTGACCGCCGGAGCAAGTGTGTCAGCCGTAGCCGCTCTCAGCGGCGGCGAGCCCGCCCTGCTCAAATTCGCTGACAACTTGTCGCCGGTGACACCCGGCAACGCGCGCTTGGTCTTTGTTAATTCCGCCGATGCTCCCGCGCTGCAGGCTACTCTGACGCAGTTGTACGTCAAGAACCCTAAAACCTTCACCCTAACCGCAAGTCCTAGCGCACAACGGGCGGCCACCCTACCGGCGGGCACCTATCTTGTGCAGGTTGTCGCTGCCGGCAGCACGACGGTGTTGGCGTCGGAACAGATCGATCTGGCCGATCAGTCTGCCACTTTCACCTATGCGGCTGGTGAGGCAGCCAACAATTCCGTGGGGCTGATCAACCGAGCTGTCCGAGACGTGTTTTAGACAGCGGAGGCTTGAATGCAGGCCGCGCTTGGGCGGCCCTTCTTTTAATGTGTGATGCGAATTTAGAGAGGTGGATCGCCGTGTATCAGGTGGCGTCCGCCCGCAGCGTGATGCGCATGATGTCGAACTCCACTTCCACCGAACGCTCGGGAAACTTCGACTCCACATAAGCCTTCACGTCGCCCACCGACGGAATCCCGCCCCGGCCCGTCAATCCGCGCGCGTCGTCGAGCAGGATCATGTGCGGATACGGATGGCTCAGAATCATCTCCAGTTCCGCCGAAAGGCGCTCTTCATCCGTCCGCATCCCCACCCAGCCGTAGTAACCGGCATCCAGCCAGAACAACGCCGGGCCCGTCAGTAATGCGAGCACCTCGGGCATGACCACGCGACTGTCACCGCAGAAAATTCGGACGTGCTCATCGCGCGCAAACTTGCGCGTAGCCCGCCCCGCCAGTGCCGGGACGAATTCGATGGAATAGACGCGGTCGAAACGCCTTTTCATCGCGGCGACCATCTCGCCGTAGTAAGTTCCGGTCTCGACCAGGGTTTTCAGCCTAAATTTCTCGCCGTATTCGCGCACAACTTTCTGTTTCAACAGGTGTGGAGATCGCGCCGGTCGCCCGCGCAGTATCCAATACCAGTAGTCGGGATAGTGGCCAAGCGCCTTGTACGCTCCGTATACCGGAGTAAGCTGCAGCAAACGCCGGAAAGCTCTCAGAATCTCCTCCACAACAAAAAGGAAGACCAAGCATAGGTGCCGAGGAAAACAGACGTCAAGCGCTCGGCAATTTCCTCTGCGCTCTTTGTAGTCAGAATTTAAACTTGACTTTCACCAACCGCTCGGTCGGTCGCGCCATTTTGCAGCGCTGCAATCCTTCTCTATCATCGAGGTCATAGTGGGAACGCACGTGGGGGAACTGAATGCCTGAGAACGATCCGAAAGTCGATCTGCACAGCGCCATAGCGGAAGGTCCGATTTCCGACGTCTTTGAAGGCCGTCATCTCGCCGCGTCGGAAAAGAGTTGGGCGGAGAAAACCCTGGCGCCCACACTCGACAAGGCTCCCGAAAAGCCGATCGGCGCTCCCACCGGCGCCAACCTCGACGAGCACGGCCACGCGCGTTTCAGCACCATCTCGAACGCACCGATCCGCCGTCTCTACACCCAGGCCGATCTGCCCGCCGACTGGAACTACGATCAGTACCTCGGCTATCCCGGCCAACCGCCCTACACGCGCGGCATTCACTCGACCGGCTACCGCGGCAGGCTCTGGACAATGCGCATGTTCTCCGGCTTTGCCTCGCCCGAGGAAACCAACCAGCGCTACAAATATCTCCTCGAACACGGCGGCGGCGGGCTTTCCGTCGCCTTCGATCTGCCTACGCTCATGGGCTATGACTCCGATCACGCGGCCAGCGAAGGCGAAGTCGGCAAGTGCGGCGTCGCCATCGATTCGCTCGAAGACATGGAGATCCTCTTCGACGGCATCAACCTCGAACAAATCACCACATCGATGACCATCAATTCACCGGCCAGCGTGCTCTGGGCCATGTACCTGGTCGTGGCGGAAAAGCAAGGCGCCGACTGGAAGAAAATTTCCGGCACCATCCAGAATGACATCCTCAAGGAGTATATCGCGCAGAAGGAGTACATCTATCCGCCCGCGCCCTCGATGCGCCTGGTGATTGACACGTTCGAATTCGGATCGAAGTTTACGCCGCGCTTCAACACCATCTCCATCAGCGGCTATCACATTCGCGAGGCCGGATCGACCGCACTGCAAGAGCTCGCGTTCACCATCTACGACGGCGTGGAATACGTCGAGTGGGCGCTTCGCCGCGGGCTCGACGTCGACGACTTCGGCCCCCGCCTCAGTTTCTTCTTCAATGCGCACAACGATTTCTTCGAAGAGATCGCGAAATACCGCGCTGCGCGCAAGATCTGGCATCGCTTGATGAGGGATCGCTTCGGCGCGAAAAACGACCGTACCCGCTTGCTGCGCTTCCACAGCCAAACCGCCGGCGTCTCACTGCCCGCGCAGCAACCGATGAACAACATCGCGCGCGTTGCCCTGCAGGCGCTGGCGGCGGTGCTCGGAGGCACGCAGTCGTTGCACACCGACGCCTACGACGAAGCCCTCGCCTTGCCCACTGAGGAAGCCGCACGCATCGCGCTGCGCACCCAGCAGATCATCGCCTTCGAGTCGGGCGTTGCGCAAACCGTCGACCCGCTCGGCGGAAGCTACTTCGTCGAGAGGCAAACCCTCGACATGGAAAGTGGCGCCTTCGATTACTTCGAGAAGCTCGACCAGATGGGCGGCATGGTCAAAGCCATCGAGCGCGGATACCCCCAGAAAGAAATTGCCGAGGCCAGTTATCAGTACCAGCGCGCGGTTGAAGCCAACGAGAAGATCACGGTCGGCGTGAATGATTTCGTCATCGAAGAAGAGTCGCCCAACATTCTCTACATCGGCGAATCGGTAGCCCGCGCTCAGGAGAAGAAACTCAAAGCCCTGCGCGCCCGCCGCTCGAACGAAGAAGTCCAGCGCCGCCTCGATGCCCTGAAGCAAGCCGCCGCCAAGACTCCGACCGCGGGCACTACCGGCAACATTTCCGGCGTCAACACCATGCCCTGCATAGTCGACGCCGTCCGCGCCTACGCCACCGTAGGCGAAATCTGCGAAGCGTTGCGGCAGGTGTATGGGACGTATACGGAAGTGAGCATCACATGATTTCGTAGAGTTTGGTTTGCTTCCGCAGCAAGGTGCTTCCGATTTCATGTTCCAACTCACAACCCTGTGGTTTGTCGTTTTGAGGTTGCAATTTGCAACCTCAAACAACAAACGTGGTGGCCGACGCTCGCTTCCATATGCCTCCAACGAACGCGGCGCGATCGCGGCAGCGACCGTGCCCAACTCGGAACCAGGCAACACGAACGCGAGCATCACGTAATTTTTTAAGGTTCGGTTTCATCACATTCGGAGCGCCCATTGATCACAGCCTCCGCTGGTTACGATTGCTATGATGGCAGAATGCAAGCCCGTTCGCTAAAACCCGCACGAACACGCCGCCCGTCAGCGGCCCGTCGAAGAGCAGCCGTGTTCCCCATCGAATCCCGAATCACGATTCTGCGCCATCAGAAAGTCATCCTCGATAACGCTTTGGCCGAGCTCTACGGAGTTCCGGTCAAGCGTCTCAACCAGCAGGTGAACCGGAACCGGGAGCGCTTTCCTTCCGATTTCATGTTCCAGCTCACACTCCGGGAGTTCGCCGCTTTGCGGTTGCAATTTGCAACCTCAAACAAGGGACGCGGTGGCCGACGCTCGCTTCCATACGCCTTCAACGAACACGGCGCGATTATGGCAGCGACTGTGCTCAACTCCCAACAGGCAGTGGAAATGAGCATTTTTGTGGTGCGCGCCTTTGTCCGCATACGTCAGATGCTGGCCGCAAACCGAGAATTCGCCGACAGGATCAAGGAATTGGAAGAGCACCTGAAGACGCACGACGGCAAGATCCAGGAAATCGTCAAGGTCATCAAGAGACTGATGGACCCCCCACCCCGTCGCCGCAGCAAGATCGGATTCGCGCTCCCACCGGCGCGGACAGGGTAGTCGCGATCTGAATTTTTCCCGCCGCGCTACTTCATGCGATTGCGATACAAGCTTCCATCCACTTGCCGAACCATGGCTTCGATGTCGAGCGGGGCCTGTAAGAACGCAGCTATTTCTTCCGCGACTGCCTTCGGTTCGCGCAGCACGCGGTGATAATGCACGCGCGAGACCCCCACGTTCGCCTTGCCCGCGAGCCACTTGTCTACTTCGATCAGGTGGCGTTGAAAGGCCTTTTCAATCGCGGATGTGCCGGCGTTCGGACCCGCGCTGCCGCGGCGTCGCAGCATTTCCTCCTGCGACTTCAGCACCTCGGGCAGCGGACGCTGCATGAAGACAATGCGGTACTCGTGGCTCGGGGGCAGCGACAGAATCAGTTGCGAGATGACCTTCACCACCTTGCCTTCGGCTTCCGCAATCAGACTGGGATCTTTCGGAAGCTGCTTGATGCGTTCCCACTCGAGGTAGCCCTTGGGGTTATCGGTGTCGGCTTTGCGCTCGCCGTCGGAGAGAACCGGCAGCCCTCCCGCATCGAGCATCTGCATCATCAGCGATGTGCCCGAACGCGGCAGTCCCGAAACAATGGTGATCATCAACGCCCTTCAAGAGACGGAAAGGAGCGGAGGCGAATTTCCCGCTCCTCCGGATTTAGAGCCTCGCACTCGAAATGATAGTGGGAACGTGGCCGTCGGGCAAAGGTCGGGCAAGGACGGTGGCTGCGCACGACTACACTGCCATTGCGCTGCGGCGAGCGTTCTGATAACTTGCCTTTCGTCTCTCAAAGGAGGCCCCCGTGGCTTTTTGTTCAACCTGTGGAACGCAGATCGCTGATGGAGCGACCTGTCCGAAGTGCGCTGTCGGCGCCGGGCAAGGCGCGAGCACGGCCGCACCCGCGGTCGCGCCCGCGGCCGCCGGACTCACCGATAACATGGCCGGCGCGCTGGCCTATGTGACCATCATTCCGGCGATTGTCTTTCTTGTGCTGGAGCCCTACAACAAGAAGCGCTTCGTCCGCTTCCATTCCTTTCAATCCATCTTCTTTTGCATCGCCTGGGTCGTGATTGGGATCGGCCTGTCATTCATTGGCCATATTCCATTCCTCTGGACGATAGTCCGTCTGGCCTTGTTTGTGATCTGGCTGATACTGGTGCTCAAGGCCTATCAGGGACAGATGTTCAAGTTGCCCGTGATCGGCGACATCGCCGAGCAGCAGGCTGGCGCGTAGGCTGGACGGCATACAACTCGCCGCCAGGAACACGATCGGCAGGGGACGGGCGGTAAGACACGTCCCCAAAAGCTCTCTCTTTGCACGTCAATCCGGTAAAGTAGGTATTGTTGTGTTTACTGGTCTTCAGCCAACAACTTCGGGATTCCGGCGCCATCGTGCGGTAGGGGTGTCGGTGGCCGCGCACTTGGCGCTATTAGCCGTTGTCGTGTTCCGTAATCCCGGGGTAATCGCCGTGAGCCCAGAATGGCTTGCTTACGGAGACGGCGCCCATACCTACCATCTGATTTACCTTCCGCCGGGTGCAAACGATGACGCGCACCCAGACGCCGCCAAGTTGCTGTTCCCGCCACGGGCGGCGAAGCCGCGAGCACGCCCACTTCCGAGGTCCGGGCCGCCAAAGCCTGCACCAGAACCTCAGCAGATCTTGGCCGACGCGGAAGCCGGCGACCACAATTCCCACGCCGGATCTCCGCTGGGCACCATGATTGACGGACCGATCGCCGGCCATGAAGTCCACGTCGCATATCCGGTCGTATATCCAGATCCTCCGGTGAACCGTGCCCAGTTGCCCCGCGACCTGCAGGGCGACGTCGTCATCGAGGTGACGATCGACTCCCAAGGCAACGTCGTCGAAACCAAGATTGTGCAGGCGATCGGCCACGGAATCGACGAGAAAATCGAGGCCACGCTGCGCCGCTGGCATTACCAGCCGGCCACGCTCGACGGCACGCCCGTCGCCTGCAAGCACGACGTACACTTCCATTTTCCGTCGTGATAAGGACCCGTTTTTTCCAAATTCGCCATTTGTTCGCCCGTATGCTAAACTTTCTCCTCAGCCCGCGAGGAGCTAGCCGAGGAACCATCTAAGATGCGCAAAACAAACCACCAACCAGCGATCAGGCACCTCAAAAAATCCGACCCCGTGATGGCGGAGATTATCGAGCGCGTGGGGCCGTGCCGCATGACGTTTGGCGAGCCTACGTTTCACGCCCTGGCCGAGGCAATCCTCTATCAGCAGTTGAACGGCAAAGCGGCCGTGACCATCTTCAATCGCTTCACCGCTCTGGCCGGCGATCCACTGACGCCGGAGGGCATCCTCAAACTGACCGAGGCGCAAATGCGCGGCGTCGGGTTGTCAAGACAGAAGACCGCGTATCTGCGCGATCTCGCCGAGAAGACCAAGGCCGGCCTGTTGGAGTTCGAGCGCCTGCCGGAATTGCCGGAGGAAGAAGCGATCGCACATTTGACCCAGGTCAAGGGCGTCGGCGTCTGGACGGCGCACATGTTTCTGATGTTCACCTTGCAGCGTCCGGATATTCTCCCGACCGGCGATTACGGCGTGCAGGCCGCGATCAAGAAGCACTACAAGAAGCGCAAGTGGCCGAGGCCCGCGGTGATGGAGAAGATCGCGAAACCGTGGGCGCCCTATCGCTCGATCGCCTGCTGGTATCTGTGGAAGAGTCTGGATATGAAGACGGTTGAAAAAGAAAAATCGGCATAGGGGGAGCGGTCGCCCGCCCTCCCCTGCCACACCACCGGACATGCGGGTCCGCATCCGGCGGTTCGGCGGATTAAGCTAAAAGCCGCACGACCATGGGCGGGAGTGCAAGCTCAGCAA
>Ga0208038_1000104_pt1 | contig 89756 bp, 131 predicted proteins | sample June2015DPH_16_1_FD_184714 | JGI IMG/M metagenome (GOLD analysis project Ga0208038, IMG submission 184714) | Peatland microbial communities from SPRUCE experiment site at the Marcell Experimental Forest, Minnesota, USA - June2015DPH_16_100... | ecosystem: Environmental > Terrestrial > Soil >...
CGTACAGTGTTCTTAGTCTCAGTTGCCTTAGTAACGGTAAAAGTTCCGCTTCCTGTGATTGGAGAGCCGCCTACTGAAAACTCTCCCGGCATTGACAAAGCCGCGCTTGTTACTCCACCGCCCGACAAAATCTGATACTGTACACCATCACTAACAAGGGCTATAATCTGTCCAGAATGTATTTCTCCCCCAGTTAAAGGAGTGGCACCACTTTTGGTAACTGCAACTGCCGGTGTACTGTTAACCGATATGGTAGTTGCACCGGTATTCGCGGCAGCAGCTTTAACAACAATTATACTACCAGCAACAATCGTCGGGGCTGGAGATTGGGACACAACCATAGCGTTAGCCACGCCAGTATCAGCAGCGTATACATACTTTTCCTGCTGAATGGCTGAAATCGTAGCCGCATCCGTTGAAGGTGTTACGTTATCCCAACTAGCACCATTATCACGAAAAATCTGAAATGTGTCATTGGTATAATATATTCTTCCCGGAATACTGGCCGATGGTATGGCCGATTCTGCGCCGTACTCAATTACACTAGCAAGTGTGCTCATTAGTCTGGAACCCCTATCACTACTATGATGTCGCCGCCCGTGGTTAGTGTGGCTGCGAATATAAAGTTAGCATTTCCGTCCGTCAAAGGCTCTGCGTGCGTATGCGTTGCAATCTCTGACAGAACCCATGCGTTAGTAGCAGCATTATACTCCAACACCGCTCCATCAAAAGGAGTGCTTTTTGTAATGGGTATACTTATGATGCCAACTACTTCAACGTTTTTATTACCAGCCTGTGACTGTACATCACCCGTAAGCGGATAAATACTTGCTGCTCCTGTTGCGATTTCCCTGTTCATTGTTTAACTCTCAATAGGAACAAACTGAAATGTCACCGTGAGTGCCACAGATGATGTCGCGCTTACATTAGTAATCGTAACATAAATAGCAGATGTTTGTGGATTGTCTGCATTGGCCCCAATGCGATTCTGATATGACCATTGGTAGGGTACGGTATCAATGGACACATCTGAAATCAAGTTCTGCATCGTACCGGCAGGAGGGGGAACATCTAACGCTCTGGAAAAATCCTGTGCTTGCGCGGCTGCTGTGCCGTAAAGTTCTACCCTACACGGTGCGCTAGCTGTTACCAACAAAAGCTGAAAACTATCAGACATAGTAACAGAACTTATGAAAGTACCTCCCGGAGGTAGCGTAGGAGTCTTTACAACGACCTGAGAAGATTTCAATAAATTGTTAGTTGAACTGCCGCCACCACTTATGGGTGACAGGCCTTCAATAATCGTCGTCCCCGCTACAGATGCACCCCCACCCACCGGTTGTGGAGGATTAAATAGCCTAGTTTGCGGAATCTTACCACCAACATACATTTCCCTAAGTGCATCTGGGGACGGCTGCCAAATGGCCGGAAGAAGGCACCTAGTATACGCTCCTCTAACGGGCTGCAAACTTTCGTTTACACCTGTGGTAGGTGGGAATCGCGCAGCCGAAGCAGGAGAGTAACCAGACAGGTCAAGGTTCCGAATTAGCGAATCTACAAGATTTTCGGGCATCTGTGTTCCTCTAGGTATGACATTGCGGCCAACAAAACACTCGGACTATCGTGAAATGACCCTAGGCCAGCGTTACAACTGGTACATAAAAGGGCACGAATTTTTCCGGTAAAATGATCATGATCCACGTGTGGCTCTTTCAACTCTTCGCCACAAATGGCGCAATACCCCCCCTGTTCGGCTAGCATTGTTTGCATATCCTCAAGGGAAATACCGTAAGCCCCCATTAGCCAGTTATTCTTGTGATAATCCGGGTTACGTTCACGCCACTTCGCCCTATGACCGCGCATGTAAAGACGCCTAGTCTCTGTATTACGTTGTCTTGCCTCGTTCGCTCTTTTGCAGGTACGGCAAAAGCTAGAGCCAGATTTTTTGTGAAAGTAAGTGTTTTCAGGTGTAAATTCGTGCCCGCATTTGTAGGACAATTTTAATTGCGGTGAATTATTGTCCATAAGTTCCTTATTTTCAACAACTTATCAATGCTCTTGAAGATAACTACCAAAGATTGTCAAAGAAATCAACTCATTGGGTGCGTTTTCTTGCGCCCACTCTACCTTCATTTGACAATGCCGACAGGCTGCTTCGTCGTCTTGCCCGGTTAGGTCCGACATATAAAACCGTTGCGAGAAAAACGATTTACTCGTCTTTAATCCCGGAGGATCAGATTCCCAACTCTTGAGAATGTTGAACGCCCCGGTGTAATAGGGCACTGCCTCGTCCATGATGATTCCAAGTACGAGAGGGGTGCCAACTTTTACCGAGTCTGTGGCAATGAACGAAACAACCGCAATCTGTCCGGGTTGTGCCAACACCGCAGACCCTATAATTGCAAAGGCCGGGTACGTGCTGACGTTATCAAGGCTACTATCTAAATCTCTGGCAAGAAGCGGTCCAGTTCCGTAAGGTCCGACTATTAAGGTATGTACCCCCGGAGATGTCTCCACTGCCTTTACCGCCTTACACCCACCTACAATAGATGCAAACGGGGACCAAGTAAACCCTTGCTCTGGGGCAGGAGTTGTAATAAGTTTGTACCAACCAAACTTACCGTCAGAAACAAACCATCCCTGATCTTCTCCGTTGGTGTACCATGTAACATAAACATTAGCTGGATTCCAACTCCGTCCGGGTACTCCATTGTTGAGCCTAAATTGGTCTCCAATGTTGAATCCGGGATACTCGATCATGCCGTTGGGATTTAATATGCAGAACTGGTTATCACTTGTAAAGAACCCTATCGATGCACCATTAACCTCAAGAGCGTTGTAACTCAGTAACCCAACACCCTGCGCAAGAAGTTGAGGGTTACGAATAGGATCGTTAGTTGTACCAGACCCCTGAATAACCCAAATGTCAGACACAGTGAATATAATTGCACCAATAGCAGTCGGAACAATCCTCTTAACGAGAGAAGGAAATGGCACATAATTGATAAGTGGCTGTGTTCCGTTCAATCCGTTTCCAGCCGGTGTAGCTGGCCCGGATGTGTAATATACCACGTTACCGACCGAGTACCACAACCTGCTTATGTGATACGAAATATTTTGTGCCCCTATATCCGGTGGCGTATTTTCCCCTGAGAATGGGGCCTGAATCAAGTTATTCAAACCCGTGTCGGGAGTCTTGTCAACATATCCATCCGTTAGATACACAGACAACGGAAGAGTGCCCACCGCAACCGGAACTTGTCCCGGAATAAGCAACGGTATATTCTGCCCGTCTACTGTTCTAAAAATGGCTACATAATCAGCCTGTGGGTCAATCTGTGAAAGCGCAGGTAACCCGGCAGCGGGGGGAATAGTTACCCCATCGGCACCAATAAAGTTCCCAGTAGCAGCCGATAAATCAGTAGAATTTGAAACAGTGTTATCAAGCGTGTTTACAAGGGATATAACATACTTCCACCCGCCCAAGAAAGTACTTACAGTACCTATCGGCGCTGACCCCGCTGTTCCTTGGTTAATCCACGTCAAATTTGGATTGTCCAAGGTAAGGACATTTATTCCAGTAGAAAAAACAGGAGCCTTAGAGCCGCTAACGCCGGTACGATATGGTGCCTCAATGTTTCCATTCGGGTCTATAATGGTAGTAGATGGCAACGTAAATCTTGTACTAGCTGCCCAAGAAAAGTCTGTAACTGGTCCTAAATTCTCCCATGTCAACTGGCCACCGTTCTCTGTCACGGTTGGATAATTAGGAGCGAACTGCGTAGTCCAAGAAGGCCAAACTGGTTGCACAGAGCCACTAGTTCCTGTAAGGCTTCCAGACGTAATGTTAGCCAAAGGATAGCCATTTACCAATATGTTGAACTGTTGACCAGAATGGTACCAATAGGCATAATCAAATTCAAACGGATAAGTACCAGCAGTTTGGAACGTCACCGTAAATGTGTCAGTCCATACCGGCGATCCAGACCATGTATTAGTTCCGGCATTATAGGTGCCACCGCCCATTAGCCCTCTATTGGTTCCTCCAAAAACAGGGTAGCCCTCTGCTGCTGTTTCTGTCTGCGGAGGGGATACCGCTGTACTGTTCGTACCACTTACAAGCACCGGGGTTGACCCGCCGTTGCTGCCCATTCCCCAAATCATGCCATCATGATGATTTACAGTAAAAGTATACGTACCGGCAACAGGAACATACATGGCACCCAAAATAATAAGTGCATAAGTGTTGGTAAATGCCGGAAACGGGGCAGTCTGCCCGATGATCGTACCGGCGCCATTAACAGTGTTCCACTTCAACGTAGCACCCACACCCAATGGTGACCCTGCAAATGAAAGGCTGTTCAAAGTTGTGTCACTCGCAAGGGCGCTTCCAATGCTTGTAGGAAATGTCTGTGTGAATACACCCACATTGCCTGACCCGTTTCCGGGAAATACATATGCGCTAACATTCCCAGTAACTGACGGTTGAACTGCTGGAACCACTGTAAATAAACAATTGGTACCAAAAGCATTCCCTATGACAAACGAACCTTGACCCACAGCAGAAGCAGCATTGGTTTCGGCAATGGCACTAGAATTTGAAAGAGTTAACGTACTAGCAGACGATGCACTGCAAGTAAATACTCCGTTATTTCCTGTATTAGAGAAATCTGTGACTATAAAAGTCTTTCCAGCGTAAGCACTAGCTGCCCCGTTAGTAATTGCCCCCGTATATACAGCGGTGCTCCCTATAGATGCTGCTACTGATGTCAACGAAAACTGTAGCGTAGGGGTGTACGCAGTGTTAGGCTGCCAAACAAGAGAGGAAGCAGTCTGAATCATCTTCCACGTAACTGTTCCGTCTATTGTTGTAAGACCCACAGATGTAGCCCACGTGGGGGCAGTGCTATCACTTACGCCTATCCCTATGACTTGTTGCAAATTCCCATTGGTATCCACAACAACGCCCGGCAAGGAATAATAGGTGTTCGGTTGCCAAGCAATGTTCGACGCACCAACTATAGGCTGTAATACTCCCGTTGGCGGCTGTATGCCCCAATTTTCAACCGGTGATCCACGGTTAACCCATTGGATCATGCCGTCGATGGTAATTCCACCCTGAAAATTGTTGGACGCAGACGGCACTACCGTGCTCCAAACCGGAACAGTACCGCCAGAAATAGGATTAGCGCCGCCAGTAGTCTCCGTAGCAACGATCCCCGATTCTGAACCAGAGTAATCGTCGTTAACGAAGTTGGCGGTAAAAGTGCTTGACGTAACGCCCGTTATGGTGACTACTTGATTGTCTAAGAAAGTAGCCGCCATTCCGTTAGGAAACGTCATCTCCATGCCAGTCTCAAGAACACTCGTAAGAGGCGACTCGGAGGATGTAATTGTCAGCACATTCGACACCACAGAAACACCAGTTACAGGCACAACCGTGGCCATAAGCTGCTGGATATTTCCGTTTGGGTCAATCAAAAACGTAGTGAAGTACGGAGTCAAAGCCGTGTTCCACTGTGTATTAGCTGCCCACTTTGTCAAGGAGTCGAGATACTTTTTATTGTCAACACCATTGGCAAAAAACAGCGTATTGCCAACCGATTGCATGAAACTCTGACCGGCACCCGTACTCTTCGTCCACAGTGTACTTTTTGTACCTTGATACAAGGTGTACAACGCATCAGCTTGGTCAACCATCAACAAAATCTGTTCCTGAGTTGCGCTGAATGTGCGGAAACTGTAGTACGATAGCGGGGAATCATAGGAATTTGCATCGAACACGGGGTTACCGGGACGCCGCGCAAGCGTAAGCCTGTTCGTAATCTCGGTGTTGCCACCGGCAATAAGGGCATCGCCAGCTTTTCCATAAAACTTTTCCACAATACGGCTAGTCGTGGCGTCCCTTAGTGGGCTGCGATTAGTCCAAATGCCGGATGACCAACGACCAGTATAAATGGGCGCAAATCTAGTGGGAGAATTTCTATCCTGTGCCCCATTGAGTCCTAGTTCATTAGCCATTACAGTGCGCCCTCAAGTATCAAAGTTTTAGCCCATTCTCCAAGAATAACTAACTCCTCCAATGAGGCGCTGTTTTTCAGCTTGTTAGCCTTGGTAGATATAACCTGTATGTTGTCCTTTGTGTACCCCCTAGTTGAGTCAATTCTGTCAATGCTAGGTGAATTATCACTGGATTGTCCACCAACACGGTACAACCGTATTCCAAGAATAGGGCAGAATTCCGGGATAACAATATCTTTTTCGGTTATAGAAAACTCAATTCCACGCGCCTTGGCCCTTTGTTTTACAGCCCCAATCCATAATTTATCTGGATGTGACTTGCGATAAGTAGCCTGTCGAATATTGTGTTTTTTAGGGTCGCGCATTTGCCATTCCTTAACCCTTCTTTTGCTTTCTTCCTTGTTGTCCTTATACCACTTACGTTTGGATAGTCTGTCAACTTCTTTGTGCCGCTCTTTCTTTCTTTCCTTTGATAAAATTGACATTTTTCCTCCAACAAGCGATGATACCTATGAACCCAATGGCTTTGTGTTGCCAATGTTGATGCCCACGGATGTTTGTCCCGGAACCGTCAACAAAATTCTGAGTCCAATAGACTCCACCACGAAAGAGCCAACATAATTGGACAATTGCAGTGTAGCTTGAAAACTGAATGCAACGGAAAATGCTTCTAAATCGGCCTGTGTATTTCCAATGCTCGGCCCTATCCACGTACCAGACGAGGGTAAGGTTGGGAAACTTCCGGGAGCAAAGAAAGCAAGCGCATCTTTGTCATCATTGCTCAACGCTCCACTATAAACTATAACAGGAACTATGGAGTCAACTGTGACACCGGCAAATAGGGTTGGCCACTGAAAACCACTCCAACCAAGAACGGTGTGAACGCCTTCAAAAAGATTAAACGGGGGAAACACACCAGATACATCCATTGATCCGCTGGTGTTTGTCGCGCTTGCAGATGCCCCGTTTGTTGGCCCAACAGAGATAACCGCAGCATTGTTCACTGTTGCCGTAGATGTTATGGAAAGATTGCTTGACATTACACGACCACTCCGCTAAGTGTGACGCCAACATTAGCCAACGTCGCGTCTGGCACCGCTTGTCCAATTATCGTCAACACATCTCCGACATTGAACGCCGCGCCAACTGCCGACGCGAACACCGATGTGCCGTCAGTCGCAAAAGTCAACGTCGCCACTTGTGTTCCATTTTTCTTGATGGAAAAAACCGTGCTTGATGTGGGGTGTACGCCGCACGCTGCAACACTAGGAGCAAATGCCGGTGCAAAGCGTACTGCCCTTTCAATTGGAAGGAGCAGCACGGTTTGATTAGCTACATACTGACCCGGAAAAAACAGCCCAATGTCATAGGTCGTTACGTTTCCCTCAAGGAGATTGACCGATGATGGCACCCACACAGTAATATTATATGGGCTAGGAGAGCTAAGAACCTGCTGCGAATTCGGACCCCAAACTAGTTGACCTTTAGAAGTATATGCCGACACTGTGTAAAATGTGTTCACTGGTACAATAACATCATTGGGCCAAAGATACTGTGCAGGAGACGTAGAAACGTTACCACTTGCGTCAAGATTTACCATAATCTCGCGTCCAGCCGCAACCTGTGATGTACCATTTACAAGCCCATCTTGGCTCAAGACAAACAGCAAGTACCCATTAACCAAAAGATTACCGGCAGCATCTTGAAAGGCTCCACCCGTGATTTGCACTTTTGTTGACATTCTTCACACCTTAAACAACGATGAACTCAGGACCAGATACCATCTCACCGGTAGACGTATACGCTGTAAGCGAGTACAGCACATCATCAGGTAACAACGAGACACATGGATAAACCTGCGGGACAACTATCATTGTTCCTGTACCGTCAAGAGCAACCTTAAGAGGTAGGTTACCACAAATCTGACCATCAGGAGACAAGGCATCATCGGTAAGACTTATATAAACATATCCGTAAGCAAGGGGCGCTCCCGATGGGGCATAAAACACCGTAATTGGAAAGTCCACTCGCAGCATTACATACCCCGTGCCTGACCACCCTGTTGCATTCTGGCGGCATTCTCTACCGGCTGCCCGGTAATAGCTTGCCAACCTTGCAGGAAGATATTCTTCTTCGTTTCGTCAAGTCCCTCAGCCGTAGCGAGCAACTGTGCAACGAACTTCTGATTGGCCTGTGTAAAACGCGGATCATCGGCAAACGCCCACATAAGAGAAAGAAAGCCCCACGTGTATATTCTCTGATATTCATCTGGAATAGGCGTCCACGTTTGGTTGACGGACGTAAAGATTAGCGGCTTTTGCTGCAATGTAATAGTAACAGGGTACGCCTTATCGGGTACCGGCATCACACGGAATGTTATGTTTCCGTTACCATCATCAGCTTGCGCTGAAACAAATCTAGGACGGCCCTGTGCAGAATCCCGCGCCAAATCCATCATGTTGGTAATCTGTACCCACTTGTTAGGCGTAGATGTAATATCCAACACTGAGGCGTGCTCAACAAATCCCATAGTGTATGTGGAAGAAACACTTATAGGCTGAGCAACAGAAGTAGCTCCCAATATGGGTCCAAGATTTGTCCACGTAACGCCGTTGTCCGTAGTAGTTCCACCAGTAGTAACGTTCCAACTTGGCAAACCACTTCCACTCGTACCAGCCGTAGTAACCTGCTGACAGTTACCATTACTGTCTACACAAAGAATTCCCTTGGCATATGCAGTAGATGCTTGCCAATTAACTATCTTGTAATCCTGCTGACCGGGAGTGCATATAAAACCTGTTACAACCCGATTCCAATACCATTCAAACGGAGGCCCAAGAACAGTCTGCATGATTAGGTTGGCACCCGTAAGCGCCGGTTCAAGAAAGTTCCCGATTGCCGATCTACGACCAAAATTAAGCCTTTTAGCCCATTCCATCGTGTTTAGCAATGTGAAACTTGAATTAGCCATTACACACCTTCCTGAATAATTTCCCTAGCAGCCATGGGCCACTTTTCCTTACACACGCGCTGCACCGCATTCAACCATGCCTCTCGCTCCCCTATAAGGGATAAAGTTGCATAAAGTGTACGCTGATCACCAGAAACTATCTGCCATTCTTTGCGCTTGCCTTGCAGTACAATATTGTGCTCAATCTCTAAAATCTTTGCGTCCGGATGTACAGCCCTGACGACTTGAATCAACACATCAGTTGGAAAGGATTTCAAAAAACTGTACACTTCTTCCCCTACGCTCTTTTTCATTACCTGTCCTTATTTAACCGTTGAATACGCAACAGCTTCTTTAATTTGGTCGGGCGTAAGAGTGAACACAAGGGCATAAGACATAACAAACCTCTGCGGGTCATCTAGAGAATTTCCGTGTATATCATTACCATCAATTAAGCCAATCACGGTTCCATTCGCATCAAACATAGCTGCCCCACTGTCTCCTTCACCAGTATGTATTTCGAGAAGAACCTCTGGTATAATACCCTCAGTAAAACCACTAAATGAGGATGATCCAGCTACATAACCCCTTCTGAATACATTGGAGAAACCATGAGGATTACCAATAATGAACACATCCTGACCAAAATCAAACTTATGCTCAAGGTCTACCAAAGCATACGATAGAAATTTGTACCCAGAAATCAACAGTATAGTGTGATCGGAACCATCACGAATTTGTTTATCAATAATCACTGTTATATCAGGATTATTACCTTTTCCCTGCAAAGTAAGCTGGTTACTAGGAAGCTCACAGTGCGTAGCAGTCAAAAGCGCCTGTGGTCCAATAGCCGTAGCAGAGCACAAACTTTTATCCGCCGCAGTCATTTGGGCAGTGTGATAGGTGTTATCATATGCCTTAGCAATAACCTCTGGACTTTGCGCAGATGCAAAACCAAGGGTTCCTACTATAAAAATAGCAACCCCAAAAAGAAACTTCGTGATTAACTTCTTCATAACCATTCTCCTCCATTTTACATCTAAGTCCTTTAGTTTGTATTCCATGCCCCGAACGGGTAGGCCGGGTTGATAGGATTAACAGCAATTCCAGTCTCCATAATGGACAGACCCGGATAGAAACCTACATCATCTTGCTCTTTGTCGGCCTGTTTGACAGACTTATCCAGAGCATCCAAAAATAACTGACGTTCCAATGTATACTTCGCACGTACCCTAGCATCAGGGTTGCGACGATAGCACTCAGCAAAGAACCCCTGCTTAAAGAACGTAGCGAAATCATCCGGCACCGGTTCAAGATATTGAGTAATAGATGTAAATCTAGGCGCTTTCCATTGACATACTGCCTGAATTAGCCAACAAATACCAGTTTGAGGAGGAATGGGATTCAATCTAAATGCCATACCAGACGGATTGATTGCAGTCCATATACACGTACCATCAGTAACAGTGGTAGCGACCGTATTTGGACTTTGAAATGATGGATAAACAGGGGATGCGGGCCAAATAGGCTGCACACTGCCACACGTACCAAACTGTGTCAACACCCAAAGATTGCCGTTGGGGTCTTTGATGCACGTAGTAGCGTTGATTGGTTGATTTGGTATACCAAGGGGATTCGTATAAACTACATTCGGACCCGGATTCTGCAATCCGCTTGGATTAGTGCCTATAGATGTAACCGCACCGGATGGATTTAGAACAGTAGGACCAAGAGGGGCAGCACCCCACGTACCAGTCTGAGCCGTACTGTTTGGAATCCAGCAGAGCTTTCCCGGATAACCTGTCTGGTCATAGGTAATAAGAAGATCACGATGAACTTCAAGTTGCTGCTTCTGTTTTGGAATGGATGTTTGATTGATGTTAGATGCCCATGCGCTCTCAATCCAACCAAGATTTACCAGTCCCGGTATAAAGTTATCCTGTTGATAGCTGATAGTGGGAAACGCGGGGGCATTGAACCTATTCCACTTCCAATTATATGGAGCACCACCGGGACCACCATTAACCATAGCTGACATTACATCAGTAGCTATAGACAATGCAGGGGCATCAGAGAGACCGCCCGTAGCAAGAGCAGGAGCAGTGTCACCCAAAGACTGAGCATCATCAACTATATCTTGAAGTCTTATTGTGCTGTTCATCTACCAAACCTTTGTACAAAAACGACAAAACTGGCCCCGATTTTTAGTTCAGGGCCAGCATCGGAAACACTATGTTACCGTAATGTCGAGTCTTTGGTTACCTCGCGGAAGTGTTGACCACCATCCGAGAAAGCAAACGTATAGGACGAAGAGGGAGAATTGTTTGTAGGCAACATCTTTGCTGCCTCATATTCCACCACAGCCTCCTGATACTTCACGTCGCTTGGGTACGAACTACGAACCGGCGGTTTCCATGTCTTGCCACAACGCAAGCAACGAATCCACAAGTCTCCATTCAGCATACGATGCTTCATCAGGGCGAAGTACACTGACGTACCCTGACCAGTAATAACCTCATTCATACTGTTTCCACCTTTACGGTGGTTGCATCGTCCTTGCACTTGAGCTTGATCGCGCAGGGTAACGTTAATGGTTGCCCCATTCGTAGTCGCCAACTGACGAATATTATGACGCCTCATCTGACGCTCAGCAAGGCGCTCATTAATATCCTCAAGATTGGCTTTCTTTTCAAGAAGCTCATAACGTTTTAATTCAAGATCAAGGGCCTGTGCCTCAATTTCATCTTTAGTAAGCGTTACCTTTGATACGGGCGCTTCCACAACAGCCTCAACCGCGCCCGTAGAAACCGGGGCGACAAGTTCGGCTACACTTTTACCTGACATTTTTCTCCTCCATATCCGGCTTAAACTGCCTTAGCCTGTCCATTCCTTATCGCATACAATGTGGCATTGTATCGGTTGGAAGCTGGTCCGCGTGCCGGTCCAAAAGTTTTTTCTGCCAATTCTTCTGTGATAAATCCTTTTAGGATCATCTGCAAAAGAACCGTTCTCCAACCCCTCCGTCGCGTATTTACCACGACACCCCTTTCGTCAAAGTTAACAAATTCGTACTCTGGCATGATACCATTGATTTGTACCCATGCAGCTACTTTTTCTTCGCCATGATGAATCACATACAAAGTAGCCTTATCGGGGTGAGGATGTTGACGATAATGACAACGTACACCAGCCTTGCGAAGCTTATTAATCAAGTCAGCATGACTCATTAATATGCCAATCCTAGCATCATGGTCTTTATACTCATCCTCGCTCAACCACTGATACTCTTTGGCAACTTCCCTATTTATCTCACGCTGCTCCGCAAGTAGCTCCTTATTCTGATTTGAAGTTTCCTCTAGCTCATAACGCCTTTCGGCATATGCATTCACCGCAGACTCAAGCTCCGGTGATAACTTCAAATCCAACTCAGAAGCATATGTTTCCCAAGGTGCCTTTTCACTAAGACGTGTGCCTTGTCCCGTCATGTTTGGTTCCACGCCAACCTCCTTGGGCGAAACACATACGACATACTATAATGTTCGGCCAACTAACGTTGCACATAGTATGCCGTGGACCTGTTGCGCATTCATCCTAAAATGGACACAGGGCCAATAAAGGTAATATATTACCCGTTAACATGGTAATCCACCTTATAACGGAAACATGTTACCTATAAACTTATTCTGCGGTTACAGGTTGAGAGTTCGTGTGGCCTTCGATCTTATTGAGCTTTCTTACTGCCTCAATAGAACGCTCGATCATATAACTATAATCCTGTGGGCCGCAATCAAACTCGCCACTCCCCCACAGTTCCCCCATTGCCTGTTCTGCCGCAGGGTTAGTGTCACACAGGGCCAAGAATATTTCATCGGCCCGCTCATCTCCATGCCTGACACGTTTCCTCAAAAGACTAACGACACGACGCAGTACGCGATTGTGTCTGCGTACCACGCCATGCTCGTCGTTTATTTCATCGAAACCTTTTTCATTGTCCATTACACTCCTCCATATAATGTTAGTGAAGTTAGGCTACGACTTGTACATTGACTTCCGCGTAAATCTTGTTGCTAGGAAGCCCGTTCATTGGGTTAGTTACGCCGCCTGTCTGACCAGTGCTTACAATTGCAGGAGCAGAGTTGTCAAACGCAGGATACGATACCTCCACAACCGATTCACCCTCTGCAACCGCAGTCAAGAGACCTTTAGAGCTAACTGTAGCCGCCGCAGGACTATACGACACATAGGTAAGAGAGTTACTCTGATCCTGTAATGTCGCCAGTGCCGCAGCCGTAACAGCCACGCCGTTAGCGTTCTCAAGGGTAAGACGAGTAGTTGAAGATGCCGTGCAAATATACGTACCATTGCTGGCCGTATACGGTGCCACAAATCCGGTCACTGTATATGTTTTTCCTGCAAGTGCATTAGTAGCACCGTTTGGAAACACACCAATGTAAACCGTTGCACCACCCGAAGCAGCGCCCGTAGTACCGGTAAGTATAAACTGTTGCTCTGCCGTCGCAGCCTTAGTCTCAGCCACGCTACTAGAATTATTAGTCGTGATAGACGTAGTGCTAGACGCCGAAACAGAAAACGTACCGTTATTTTCCGCCGTAGAAAAACCAGCGACAACAACTTGTGTACCAACAAGACCGCTAGACCCACCATCAGGGAATGTACCGGCATAAACACCGTTACCAGTTCCAGCAGAACTTAGAGCATACACAGTACCAAGAGCAAGCTCGTTACCAGATGCATCCTTAAGATTAGGATCAAGTTGATAAGTCTCTGGATAACCACCAGCAGCCGTTAGAGACAAAACAACGTTATTATAACCCGGAGTAACTACACCAGCATTAACGTTTCCTGCAACTGCAATCTTCGCGGCAACTCCCAAACCATCAGTTTGTTGTGCCATTTATTTCTCCTTTACGCAGCGTAGAACCGACGCGAGAGGCTAAGCCCTTACGCGCCGGTCTACTCTGTTTGATTGCTTACGAAATTGCCGAAGCTGCGTCAATTTCACGAATACGAACCGTAGTATCCGGTCCAAGGCTGGTCGTAAAGTGGACCTTGTAAGAAGTCCATCCGGGGATCAAACCTTCGGGATCGGCAACAGTCGGCTCAGCATTCTGCACGATGTTACAGTTGATGTTCTGCCACTCACCATCACCAAACTCGGTATCACCTTGAGCACCAAGCTTAATGCTGAAAATGCCATCGCGTCCGAAAATGTAGGTACGCAGCGCATACAGACCAGTAATGGCACCATGAGTCCCGTCATTGTAATTCGGGGTAATGGTAACCTGATTGGTCTGGAAGAACTGAACACCGGAACCCGGAAGCTCAATCATTTCAGTCAAGTCAGTAGACACCAAATCTTCCATTCGAGCAAGACCCACAGGGGTATGCTTCAAAATGTCGATAGGCGAATCATTTGTCGAGTCTGACACAACATCACCAACAGCGAATGGGTGGATCACACCACAAAACATCTTTGATGCTTCGTCAAACGGACGGACAGAACGACCAGCAAGGCTCTGAACAGCATTACGGATAGCGTTAAGGCTAAGAGTCGTAAAGCTCGAAGTGCTAGTAGCGGGCAACTTCACCAACACGCTTGAATCAACAGCAGAAGCGCCATCAGCAGTTGCACGAACCAGACCACTCAGCGACTCACCAAGACGATACGACATTTCACGGGCAACGTTCTCAACCGTATTGTCAATAGCCGTAGCCAGAGACAGCGAAGAGAAGTTCGCGTAATCAGCGTATTCACCGATGGTTGCAGTCGTATTCAGGACGGACACAGAAATCGAAGTGCCCACAGTACCTTCCGTAGTCTGAGTGGTATTAGCAATCAGCGGAACATACATGAACATCTCGTACTGGTTACCGGCATTCCTTGGCAAGTCCAGACGTTCGGAACAAGCCACGAACGGAGTCTGAGCTTTCAGGTTCTCACGAAATTTCTTCAACAATGTTATTGCCCGAAACTCGGACAAAGCTAGACATTTCTGCTAACTTCATACAGTTTTCATTCCTGTATGATCGGACTATCGCATCGCGTATCGTGAAGATTAAGATATGCATATATCTTTTCCAACAATGTTGGATGATTCTCCACTACACCAACCAGTATATTGCAATACCAATGAACAAGTCCGCGAACTTTTTCAGAAACATGGTCATGATCCACTTGACAATTTCTGTCAAACACATCGGCCATTGGTTCGCCGCACACTGCACACAAACTTTTTTGGTCTGCATACATTTTTTCCTTGTCCGCAATCGTTATCCCATACTTGCGCTCAAGGTGTGCCGGTGCATCTCTGTGTGCATCACGGTACTTTTTGGCATACTTACGCATCTTAACCCGATTGCGTTTACGCCAATCCGCTTGATATTGTTTTATCTGTTCTGGTGTTCTTGTTTTACGCGCCATCTCATTTAGTCTCTCAGCGTGCCTTTCGGCTTCGCCCTTGTTGGCATTTCAGCTTTCAAGTCAATTAGAGGCAGTTTTACTACGACAAGATTATCGTTTATCGTAGAACTTGACAGTAGACTGCGGAAGTTGGGCTTGGCCGTTTCCAGCAGGAGTATATGCCATTTGTGAATTTCCTCACACACAGGTACGCCTTAACCTTCTCCTACTCCCATAAGATAGGTAGCGTTACCGCCCTCTATGTGTGCGGCCCGTAAAGTAGTAATCCGACTACATTCGTAACCGTTTCGATCAGGGATTTGACCGAGTGTGCCTCTCACATAATTAGGGAATGCCGTACAGTAATCCGACTGCCGAATCATTCAAATCTTTCCCGATTCCCTAAAGAATCTGGACCACTATATAAATATAGTGGGATGAAACTTATTGTTGGGCTTGCGCCCTCGCACGCCTACGAGACTCAGCCTCTTGTTCAAGCCTTGCCTCAAGCGCGACATTCTTTGGATCGCTCAAAATCCATCTACGGTATACTTCGGACGGCATGGCATTGATTGCCGACAATCCTTTGTATAACTTTTTCTCACCACGCACCAAAACCTCATAAACAACTTCGTCATCAGAGGGTTTAATGGGCGCAGATGAATCAGAGTTTTCACGATTGAATCCAGTAGGAATATGAGCAGTACCCGGCGTAAGATCGGGAGTCTGTTCTACCACTGGTGCTGGTACTGGTGCCGCTTGCACAACAGGCTCAACAACAGGAACCGCTTGCACCGGTACAACAGGAACCGCCTGCACTGGACGCTCATCTTCAGGAACATCCGTATAACTCACAACCAAAACACCAGACTTTTTCAACGTGTCATAAGCCAGTTGAAAATTCTCCCTTGTTGGAGCCAAATCGTAACGCACCATCCAACTTGTAATAGCCTCAAAATTGCCATTACACTTAACATAATCTGGATTGGCAGCTACAAACGCATCAGACTCAATCTTGGCAAGAATACGAATATTCGTGCCCTGCACTTCTGCAAGAGTCTTTATAATCTTCTCAGGCTGCACACCAAATTTAGCAGTAACCAGTGCATCACTAGCTTCGTCAAACTTTTCAGGGTCTAGCAAATCACGAGAAATCTGTATTCTCTGCTCATCAGTAAGAGTAACCGGCTTAAATGAAATAGGTTCAGCAAACTTAGCAGACTCGGCAGGAATTTCATCAGCTTCCGCAGTTCCAAGACGATTCTGGCGCGTAACAGAGCGCAACTTTCTAACCAAAAGCGTGTTCTGTTCCGCCAACTTATCTGCCAACTCTTCAGAAGTCCTATACTTGATAACCTGCTTTGCTCCGAGTGGTCTGCCTTCCTCATCTTTAGGCTGATAAACATACCGAAGTTCAGGAAGCTCAACTGGTGCAACAGCAACGGTCTCGGCCACTACAGGCACCTGTGATTCACCGTCCTGTACGGCGTTATTATCTACGTTCTCTGCCATTAAACTCCTCCTTCAATAAGCAGATCAAGTGATTCGTCACGTTCCACGTCATCTGGTGTACTAGGACGCTCACCAATATCCAACACGCCCTCAGTGTCGTCTGAGGGAGTATTAGACTTATGTTGTGCCATATACTCTTTATACGTCGCTATTTCAGAGTTCACATGATTGACCAGTGACGTAAACAATTGCGCAGCTACCTTACTCATCAAAAAACGCGCAAAAAGTAAGTCTTTGTCGTTTTCTGGCGTGTTTAACAAATAAGTAGTGTAACCATCAACTACAGATTTGAAAATCTTATTGAAAACTACTTGACCGGGAGTTGTAATAGTTTGCATCAACTGTGCCCGTTCATCGTCTGTCAATGTGATTTCTGGAAAATATGCTTTCTCGTCCTGCATTTAACCTTTCCCTCCTCCGGTCAAATGATTAGACCACTGAGGGCATCATACCCTCAAGTCCACCCGTAGATGGAACGCCCTCAGTAGCTTCGCTCATTGAACTATCCCTGAATGAAGCTACAACAAGGTCGCGTTTAATTCTATCGTCAGCCGACTGCTGCTGTAAAGCAGACTTCTGTAAGAATTTCTGCTGATTACTCTGAGCAGTGATAGCCGCTTTAGATTGCGCTTGGGCCGCTTGGGACTTCTGTTGCCTACGTTGCAACATTTCAGGCGTAAGCGGCTTGAGAATGTCTTGCTTATTTTTCCACTCAGTCGCTTCCATCCACATACTAAAGATCGGTTTGAAATCAATGTACTCGCCGTTAATGTCAGCCAGATTTTCCTGCACACCCGGATTCTCAAGAAACTGAGTAATCAACATCATTGACTGTGCCATGGTGCGCTTTGCCGCAAGGCTTGCACCAGCAAGAATCTCATACTCAACACGACCGTCATGGAATTCCTTAAAGTTGAGTTCATAATCCTTGCCCATTTCATCGCCAAGAATATTGAAAATCTCGGCATCAGAGAGATAGCAAAAAATCAAACCATCAAGAATATACATGAATGGCAAAAACACTTGGTCTATAAAATTATCTAACGGTCCATCCAAGCGAGTCGCACTAGCATTCGCCAGAATGCCAGCACCACCAGCAGTGCGGCCCATGCCGTTTCTAGGCCCGGCTGTTGATCCTTGCACAAGTGCTTGATCGGCACCAGAGGAACTTTCTGTTGCTTTCTCGGATTCTCCTAGTGCTTGCCAAATGCCATCCGGCACCTTTGGTGTCTCAAGTAACTTGTAAACCTTCGACAAATCTCCATCAGAAGGAGCATCTACCGTAAAAATCTTGCCGATACTTGTACGCATCATTTGCGTCGGTGCGTTTGAATCTCTCCTACGAAGATACACAGGGTTAATACCAAATGACAGAATTTTAAGAATAGAGTTAATTGTACCTTGGTCAACTCTTTGATTCTGTCCAACAATCAACCCAAGACCCATGCCATAAAACGCCCTTGATCTATTCCACCAATTTGCAGAAAGAAACGGAACCTTTTTGAACTCATTATCGCCCGAGTACATAACGTGCTCTCTACTCAGAACGAAAATCTTGCGTCCCTTATCCCAATACTCAAGTAACTCTTTCTTGGTTGCCAGCATATCAGGAGTAGCCTGTACATTGGCGTCTTGAGCATGGTGAACAAACCCCTTCGCTTCGGCTGCTAACTCGACTGCCAGAGGCGCTGCCGTGGAATTCTGGTTAGGTGGAAACCACCACGACATAAGACCCTTTTCGTCCATCGGGAATCTCCAACCTTTACGGTCAGGATGATCTTCCGGTAATTCAGCGAGAGCCTTACGAATTTTATCAATGTCGTAAAAATCTACATAACGCACGTCAATTACATACCGTGCGTGACGAATGTCACCAATATAAGTTTTAGGATCAACCAGCACCTTATCCAAAGGACGCGACTCAAAAAACGGTCTCGGCACTATGCGCGTTTTTCTGATTAACTTTGGCGGCGTATCCTTGTGAACGGTAACTTGTTCGGCAGGTGCTCCGGGAGCAGTATTACCAGTGGACGCAATAGCGGAATCTGGCTCTCTAGTTATAGTCTCTATTTCTTTATAATCAATACCCCACTTCCAAATACCTGTTCCAAACAAACCCATACACTCAAGCCCGGCGCGAACCTCAGCCTTAAAGTTGCACTCATCGAGCAACACGGATGCAAGCGTTTTCTTGGCATCCACCACTTTCTGAGAAGTTCCCGGACGAGGGCGCGGCAGAAAAGGAGGGTCAGTATAAAAAAGACCCTTGTACAACTGCGGCACCACGGCGTTCAAAACCTTGGCTACTGTGAATCGCTGCACATTAGGCTCAAGGATATAAGTATTTTCATATACCGTCAAAGGACGGGGCGACTGATAAAGCAAATCGGCATCACGCCAAAGCAGGTTCCACTGCTTATTCGTAATGAATGACTCTGCCCTACGGGCAGCGCCCGTAACCAAAGCTAGGTCGGCGTCAAATGTCTTTAGGACCGCACCGGGACCGTAGTCTTGGGGTGTTAATGACCGACCTTCGTTACCATCTTTTACCAAATCTGCCATTTAGCTTCCTACCCCATCAAATCAGCAAACGGATCAATGGATTCAGGCTCTTGCACAGCCTGTGCTTGTTCAACTTGAAAAGCCGTCCGTGGGTTATCGTCAGCCGCCATATTACTACTCAAATACGAATATTTTCCAGTACAGTAAACCAAATCCGAAAGCTCAGCCTCTCTCTGGTGGGCGGCATAATCTACGTTGGTTACTTCTAACCTACTACCCATATCCGCATACGCGCTAAACTGACTAACCAGTAATGACAATGCATCCACTATGTCATCATGAACGTCATCGCTAGTGCCGGTAAACTGCTCCATCTCGTTATAGATTTCTTCCAACCCTTCGCAGGATTTAGAAAAATATAGTCGCTCATCCCCCAACAAACGAAGCACTGGTTTTGCTTTCAGTTGCTTTGATTTCGCCTTAGTACCTAACCCAAGCGACACGAACTCAACAGGAATGGAAATCTGTAGCTTCTGCATTTCCCGTCGCAACTCGGGACTAATCCACTTCACGCCCACAGAGTTTTCGATACATATCCTCTTAGGCTTCCACTTCAAACCAATAGCCGCGATCACAGACGGCAACTCATACTCATTAAACCGTCCCCTGACCATATTCAAGATGTAAAACCTACCCCCATAAATCAGGGCAGTAATAATCACAGTGTAATCTGCCCATGACTTCAAAGAATACGCAGCATCTACTACCGATACAATCACTCCCTGTTGAGGAAGTTGTATCTGTGGAATTGTACGGCGCATCAAAAGTTCACGTGGAAACTTTATCTTATGCACCTGACGCGGATCATTGAGATACTTGATTGGAAAAACATCGGGGTCTTGTTCCTTCAAACCCATCAATGTATCATATGACAGAAGTTCAGGAAACCAAATAACCCAATCACTTGCTACTGTCTCTTCCTCAATCTTACCTAGTCGTTTGGCTTCATCTGTGAGCCAAAGCGCAGCACGAAGGTGTACCTTTGCCAAAACCGCACTATCAAATTGCCCGCTGTCAATAGAACCACGTATGTTGCCTTGCAAACCATGTCTTTCTGCACTTGAAATCTCTTTGGAAATCATCTGGCCGTAATAATCGTGCTCATCATACCACGTACCAATAACATCCAGAAAACCATACGGATGCATTAGAGCTTTATTGATGCCTATTTGCCTGTTAACTTTTGCAAGTCGATCAAGGGTCAAACTGTTTTCGTTTGTAACCACGTCATCCAACTTCATCACACAGTTATGTGTAACTGCACCAACTATGCAAATTGTTTCGTCCTCTTCTATCTGAACAGAAATAACAGAACCCACACCAACACGGTCTACACTTTCAACAATAGATGTGTCGCTTCCGTTTCTTGGGTTAGTTGGTTTTCCTTCATATAGTCCTACATTTCCCCATACACGCAAAGTATGATTCTCTTTAACGGCCACGCTGCAAGACTGTTGCAAACCGAGTTTTTGCTTTATCATTAAAGCACCGGCAGCTATTTCATCTGATATGGTTGTCAGGCTACCACGGTCATCTCCATCACCAGACCACATCCCACGAACAAGGGCCATCAATAATTCCCTTGGAGAATTTATTAACCATGCCGGTATATTTTTCCTGCATGGCCCAACATACATTGACCGAAAAACATCAGTAAAAACTTTTGGTGCCTTTCGTATATAAAGAACAATCCCTCTATCACAAACCTGCTTTATTCTATAACTATCTGCTCCATATGCAACAAAAAGTTTTCCTAAATTTTCAAAAACCTCAGTTTCATCGATATTGCCTGAAAATTGAACCTGATTATTACGAATAGAACCTTCTGCAATAAACCAACCAAACATATTATAAACAGATTCTAACTGCGGTATAGGGGATGAGGGAGATTCATTTACAACAGGTCTCATAATTTTTGTTCCAATTACTAGATTTTCAGCATCTTCCCAACCCTGGTCTGTCAAAAACGGGTGGTCAACCGAACAAGTAACCGGGAACGCTCCAATCTTCTTAAACGTGATTGTTACTCTATCTGATAATCTTTCTTTTAATGCAACAACCCTCCTGTACCTTCCTTTATGAGTAAGAACTTTGTCTCCAATTTGAAAGTTCTTAACTTGCTTTACACCATCCTCGGTATAGACCCAAGTATCTGGAGAAAGACAATAGTGCGCACCAGACAAAGCTTGTTCAATAGATGCCGACCGTACTGACGGTTCCCTTATCTCACCAGCAGCAGCGGTTTGAAACTCTGTTTGAATACCTTCACCGGGAGGAATACAGTGTTCAGGAAACAAAACTTGAAAAATACTGGTCTCTTTATCTCCCGTAACGCGGTCCAAAACCTTACATGGCCTATAAATAGGCTTTTTTGTGGTTTCGTCTATGCTCCCGCTATCTTCCATCATAAAGTGCGCTCTAAGCTCCGAAATAAAATCAGTAGCGAGCTTGAACACTCCGGTCATAATGGCTATAGTTATCTCTGGATAGCAAACAATCCACTGTACACAATCAGCAATGTCAATAGAACTCTTAAATCCACCACGAGGAACCAAAAGCAAGCGACTTTTCAGGTCACCGTAACCATCTGCAAACGCACGAAACGTAGGAAGAGTGGGGTCTTTCTGCACAAAAAAACTATTGCATATATACTCATGTGCGCCTAACGTAACCTGACCGTATATAACCAACAACTTGCACATGAAATATAAATTAGTCTGCGCCAAAAAGCGCAGTCTCATCATTTCCCCGGTCGCATTAACCTGTTCCGCATGGTCACCAGATTCAGAAAGAAATTTATGCCAACTATCAAAAACTGCACACTGTTGTTCGTCTGATAACCTCTGGAAACTACGAACAGAAAGCTGCATGAATTCGCCGTCAGGTTCATTATCGTCATGAAGCCGATAATACTGATAGTGTTCATTCGCACGACACTCTGCCGCTACCCGCCTAAGCTCCTCCAAGTTCATGGTTTTTCCTATCAGTTACCCGCCGTGATGCCAACCTTTCATGTTTTTTGCCAAAACCGCCATCGATTTTACATGCGGATTAGAACTATTGGTAGCTGCTTCTAGTTTATCTTCAGGAATTTTCTCCCCTTCAGGAACATGCAGCGCCTTATGAAGGCCGCCCTTCGCTAAGTGCATAACCACGCGGTGCTTACTAAGTTTTACTGTCTCTTCTGCCATTTTATGCTCCCATAGTAGGTCCAGCAGCAGGACTAGCAGCAGGACTAGGACCAGCCATTGCAGCCGGTGATGCAGCAGCTTCAATAGCCGCATTCGGTGACGCGCCGGGCTGATAATTTTCCGGGGTACCAGCCTCAGCCTCGGCTTCTCCGGGATTCGGAGTACCGGCATGAGTCAACATGTGATGAACCATACCATCATCATCGGCAGCATAATGATGCTCCACCGGATGATGATCGGGATGTGTATGATGATGCTCAAAGTGATGCCCACCACCCTGTATTTTATGATGGACGATATGGCTAATCTTTTTGGGCGGCTTCTCACCAGTCTTGCCAGCAAGGCCATCCTTGGCATTTCCTGACCAATCTTTTGCCATTTTGTTTTTTGCCTCTCTGAATTTACCTGCGTCCGCTGTGTTCAACACAGCCTCACCCTTTTTAAGAACAGCGGGGCCAGTCTCAGGAACGTAGTCGGTACCTTTGTGATACTTTTTAGGAGCCGGTGTAGTTTTCTTTACGGGTTGCACCGGTTGTGACGAACCAGAAGAATCTTGGTCGGTCTTTACGCCAAATGATTTATTAGCTTCGCGCACCTGTTGATCATGCCAAGATGTGTCTACAGGCTTTTTTCCAGTCCAAGAATCTGGTATAATTTTATCTACCGTGTCAATGACTGTTTTCACAGGCTTTATGAGTGTGTCTTTTAAAGTATTAGACAAGCTATCTGCGGGACCATTAGCCATTTTGTTCCACCAATCCTGTTGGGCCGCCACTTCCCCTTATCCAACAATTAAGTGTTCCCCAATGTTGTTTAGCCCATGTGTGTACCCCAATGTCGGGGTCATAATTCCGATAAAGCCCGTGGAAAATTCTCTGAGCTTGTACAAAGTTGTATGGCAACTCGCCAATACTCCTCAAGTAAAGCATCGCCATCGTAGGCCCGCGTGAACGCCCGGCGTTACACGCAACCAAAATTCTACGTCCCTCTGCTAACTGTGCATCGATAAACCGCAATCCCTTTTTTATCATTTCTTCTGGAATATAATTAGGATCATCGTTGTCAATATAGTTAAGAGCCATCCTGTGACCACGCACAGCCGCCAAATACTCTGGTCCCTTTGGTGCGCCACGTGTAGTGTATCCCACTGTCTCTTTATGGCTTCCGGGACCATCCTTACAGCATCTAAGAAATGAAAAATCCGACCTACCCTTTAACTTGTTGTAGTCAGTGTCGCCGCCTACCCACAGCTTATTGATTACTTCTTCCATCATGTGCCTCGGCAAGAAGCTTCTCTATATCATGGGTTCCATACTTTGCCACAAATGCCTTTGCATCCAAAAATGCATAATCCCAACGAAGCTGGTCGATACGCGCCCCATCGGAAACAGCAATCTTAAACGATCGATGTGTGTAATACTTCATCTTCTCCTCCAAGATAAATATTAGCGAACTACATTAAACTCTCCACTAATACCACGCGGCAAAACAGCACCAGAAGTAGCCGTACCCCTTGACGCCTCATTTCCCGTGCTTCCACACGTAACCGTATATGGCGGCATAATCGGGTCACCAATATACGGAAATGGAAATGGAAATGGCTGATAAGGCGGAACTGTTGGCGCTGGAATAATAACCGGATGTGGATAAATTGGCGGTGGAACCGGCTGACCACAGTGTTTGCAGCGACCGCAATACGGACAAACGTGTTCAGGTTGGTTAACCTGAATCACTTGCCCTGTTTGCAAACCACCTGTGGTCGTACCACTCGTTTGACTGTTTGTTGCACGAGCCATAGCCGCCTTGGCTTCGTCAATGTTTTTCTTCTTTTGTGACATTCGTGTGCTCATTGATTCCCTCCGTCAGAATCTTTGGCTGCGCTTGTGAGGCTTTGATCCTATTTACAAGAGAATTCAACGTCACATTCGCAAAATCTCTTGCAAACGTAAGGTGTACATCATCAAAGATGATGGTGATACCATTGTAATTCCACACGCGGGAAAATCCACGCGCATCCTCAAGCCCCACTTGGACTGCTTGAATTTGTTTTGCTGGCATGTAGCTCCTCCACATGTTTAGCAACTTCGTTAATAATTCTTCGTGCTTTATCGTCGGGCGTCAACTCAGGTTCAGGTACTTCTTTATTAAGCTTTACCCGTTCATTGTCATCAGCCTTTAACCTAGCGAAACCCTGCAACGATGATTGTGCAAAAAACAATTTTTCCTGAACATCCTCAGAAGAAAGAAATACAATCCAACCCTCAAGCATCACCCGTAATCTCGAATGAACTTTGGGGTCTTTGGCAAGTTTAATCATTCGCTTACGCGAACAACTCTTCCAAGACTTTGCATAGGCAACGTGTGGCATATCTCCTCACTTTATATACGACTGTTTCAACGGAACCACGTGGTCTGTACCCCAAAACCTCGCACGGGTTTTGTTGTCGTATGTGGACACAATGCCGCAAACTCTGTATCCTTCAGAGATACAGATTTTGTAATCAGCCTCAGACATTACTGAATCCCATTGTGGATGAGAATGTATGAACCCAATTATGCGCTTTCCAGATGCTTCCGCTTTTTCCTTTACTTTCTCGTAATCAGCTTGATACCAAGCGACACTACTTTCCGACTGGTGTGCATAATTCGTCGTGTACTCAAACGAATCTATGGTAGCAGTGGTAGGGGACAATACCTCACCAACTAAATAGGCAAGTATCTCCTCCTTTGAATCGCGTGCCAATTTACGAAAATAGCAAAGCTGACCTTTCTTCAACTTCACTGTTCCGCGCATAAGATTGTCCCTTCAAACTAACCCGGATAAACCGGGTCGGCTGCTCGATTAAGTGTAAGCCATGCTCATAACAAGGCGAACAGCGGCAGCGCAAACTTTATATCTTAACAGGAGAAACCGCGTTGAATTCATTAACGCGCCTAACGAGTCTCAAAAATGCCTCCTGCAATTCAGCAAATTCTTTTCTCGATACATCAAAAGTATTATCTTCGTCAAGAATGTCGCCCTCATCTGTTGCAACCTCTGACGCTGGTGCTTGGTTCGCGGCAACTACCGCATCCCGATCCACACCAAAAAGATTTTCAACTGTATTTCCTGCTTCCATTGTCTCCTCCACTACAAACCGCTAACCACCTGAATTTGATGGTCACCAGAATTCCAAATCAACTCACGAAGCACGCGCGCCAACACAATACATCCCTCACTGGCTGTACCCGGCTCCTTAATCGAGTCCCCATGAATACGAAAATCGCCACGACCAAACATCTCATTCGATGGGTCAGGCACAAGGTTCATAGTATATGGTCCCGTCTTGGGATTCATATACGGCTCAGTGATCGTATATATTCCTACTGGAAGTGGCCCCTCATTTTTCAACTGTTCGTCAGCCGGATTGTCAACATAACCGGGCGCACCAGAGTAACCACTGCCCGCGCATGCTCCCTGACCATTAAACAACTTACCGTCACACTGTTGAAATTTCCACATTTATTTCTCCCCACAAAAACACAGCCCCCGCCGGGCCAGCAGTTCCACGGCGGGGGACATTAAAAACAGGAGGGGTCGGTAGTACCAAAACCATTTCTGGCTCAAAGCACTAGGAGGAGGCCGACACCCTCCAATAGCAATACCGGTTTAGAGAAAAAAAGAATATATAAGAAAGGCTCTGAAACCGCTCCTCAATCTTTTTTTTCCTACTCACATAACGTTACACACGTGTCAAGTGAATAAATTTCAACATAAAACCAATAAAATGAGACACATACACCAAAAATAACCATTTTTCATGTAATAAAATTTATTTTTTATAGTAACATTTATCACGAAGGCACCGAGTCATTTCATACCACTCATCATAAGTGAATCTATCCCCCTTACCACAATTACACCGGGCACAACACGCCACACAATTTTCTTTAGAATATCCCTTGGTATTATCCTTTCGATCCAAATTGTACGCCACAGTTCCAGAAATATGCTTATACCACACCAACTCCATTCCACAATAATGACAAAACTTCTCATTAACAAATAATAAAAACTCTTCATATGTTAAATCAACGGGGTATCTCAATTTGTTTCTATCTTTTAATACCCGATAAACTGCCTCATATGGCCGCAATCTGGCACTCTTTCCCCATACTTCACGAATCAAACAACCACAAGACTCTCTTCCTGCTATAAGGCCGCATCTCTTCACTTTACATAACCCACCACAATCACACTTACAAGACCACACACTGCCGCCGCGCCTAACAGGAAAAACTCTACCTAACACAACTAATTTCCCAAACCTCATTCCTGTCAAATCCTTTGGCAATCTTCTTGGTTTTTCACTACCGTACACCGGCAACCTTGGGTTTCCCATCATACCTCCATAAACTTTATACTAAAACACCCGTTAAATTATTACACTTCTAGCATTCCCTCTCGTCATATCTTTATACCACACAGGCACTTATGACCCGTATAGCTACACCAGTATATAGGATATTACTGGCATATATACAACCTTTTTATTATGTGCAACATACACACAACTTGTTGATTGTAAAAGATTTACACGGTTGCCTATCGGCGTGCGAAAAGCAGGGATTCCCCCTCTGCGACCAATCATTTTCAATTGGTCAATATAATAATCCCCCGTTGTATGGCTGTTTTTGTTCATATGACTTTGTTCGACCGGGACGTATGCTTTTTCGGCGCATCAACTAGCGCCCCGTTGCCCGGAAAACCGCCCTTGCGTGGCGGAACAGACCTTACGTTGCTCCTCACTAACTGCTGTGTTATCAGGTTTCCTCAGTATGATATAAGGTTGACTAGAACAAATACACTGAAACTACTACGAACTGGTACATGACACACCAATACGCAAGTTTCAGTTCTTACTGTATCACAGTTTGTGTTATTTGTCAAGTGGTGCCGATTGGACTTGACAAATAAAGAGAGTTGTGCTACTGTAAAAGAAACAGTTGAAAAGGCGCGAGTATGTCTGATACAGTTCATGGGCCATTCACAACCGTCCGCGAAGCTTTAGCGAAGATTGATGAGCTAACCAGCGCTAAAAAGAAGGCATTTCTCAGCAGTAGGATGGTAAAAGGCACAGATAAGTATCACAAACGGCTTGGGTTTCTTAAATCAGGAACGTTCGAGTGGTTTGTAAAAGAAGGGAAGAAATCAAATGCGTCAGATAACACGTAAAGCAATCGAGAAAACGTTAGCACAGTATGAGATTAAGCCGGGCGGCAAGGAATTCATGGCTGGTGCTATATTGTTAGCAGGACTGAATGTTGGCCCCAATGTCAAGCGTGTGGCAAAGGTTCTCAAAGTCTCCCGCAAAGAAGTACAACCCTATGCACAACGTTTGCGCCAGAGTAAGATATGGAGTGGTGGTAAGATTAACTGTGGATGGTTTGAAAAAGAAACAAGCGGTATTTCATTCTTGCTTGACCTGTCTGTAGCCATGGGATTTCTACAACGCGCATAGCCGAGGGATACCACTTGGAAATCAAGCTTCTTAAAGCGGATGATGTAAAACCGCCAATGAATATTACCACAATCACAGATATTAAACAGCTTCCGCTTCTTGTGGATTTTTTCAATAACTCTGGTGGTGTGTTTGGGTGGGACATTGAGACAACTCCACTTAAAGATTTCTTCTATCGTCGCACTCGAACCGTTCAGTTTGGAAATCGAGAAAAACAATTTGTTGTCGATCTTCTGGCACTATGCGACGGTGATCCTGATTTGCTCTTTGAGGCTCAAGGGAATTATGGCGCGAATCTCTACAAAGCGCCAAAACTCAAACTCTTTATGGACACCATTGCTCCGGTGCTTTGCGCTGCTGACTGTACAAAGGTTGGTGTGATGCTGAGTTTTGAGTACGAAAATTTTTACTGGCAATTCGGCCTTCGTACATGTGGATTCTTTGATTGCTCACTTGTAGAGAAAGTAATTTACGCCGGACTGCACTCATTGAAGCACTATGAGTTTTATTCCATGGAGGCCATGACTCAACGCTATTTCGCATTCCAGATTGACAAGGGTTTGCAAACATCATTCAACCTGTCCGACCCACTCAGTGAAGACCAAATCAAATATGCAGCCCTTGATAGCCGCTTGCCGCTGGCCCTTCGTGATGCACAAATGCTTGTTCTTAAGGGCCGTACAGTAAAAGACTTGCTCGTGAAAGGAAACCCATCGGCTGCGATTCTTGCTAGATTAAACCCCCTTGTGCTTGGTGATAACCTCGTGGAGATTGCACAAATTGAAAATGATGCCATTGGCGCATTTCAAGACATGCACATTCACGGGGAGCGCATCAACTGTGAGAAGTGGCTTGCTCGATGCACCAAGCTTGAGGAAGAATTCAATAATCTGATTTTCAACGTGCTTGATCCTATATTTATACCAATTGTCGGGAACAAGAACGATCTCATAACCGATGAATCCATTGAAACAGCAACACAGGAATGGAAGGCCCTTAACATAGTAACCGATGAGGAATTAATTCTAAAAAAGGATGCAAGGGGAGCGCGAAAACAGGGTCTACATTCTGTGGCAAGAGATTTGGAAATTAAAGCAGGAGAATTAGAAACCGCACGACGAACAAAAAAAGATGCCCTAAAAGAACAGACCAATGCACTAAAACGTACACGCACGGTACAATATGCTCTCTTGGAAAAATGTGAGGGCAATGCGCTCATCAACTATGGTTCAAACAAACAACTGATAGCAGTAGTGCAACAGATACCGGGTCTCAAGAAAGTTAAGGATATGGAAGATGAGACCCTTGAAAAGTATTCTGTTTATGCTGTCATGCGTGCAATTAAAGAGTATCATCGAATTTCAAAAGAACTGAGTACTTATGGCAGACCGTGGGCAACACAATGGAAAACACATGCGTGCAATGAAGAAGGATGGCTAAATCCCGGCGATGGTCGCTTGCACTCTGTGTTCAATCAACTTGAAGCTGAAACAGGACGGTCCAGTTCTGAAAAACCAAACGGCCAGAATGTACCACAAGATAAAGAAGTACGCAGTTGTTTTATTGCTGACCCACCAAATGAAAACATCCGGATTAGTGGCTGCTGTGAGGACGACACAAGCTTTGAACCAGACGCTTTTGGAGCAAATCAGTTTTATTGTTTGAAGTGTGGGCAGCCTTGTGAAACCCACGCCGAAGAGTATGTAATCATTACTGCCGACATGTCTGGTGCCGAATTGCGCATTATTGCTGAATGCGCCGATGATCCGTTGTGGATCATGGCATTCGCTCGTGGTAAAGATATTCACTCAGTAGGAACCGAACTTCTGTATGAAGAGAAGTGGCCCGTTCTTGCGCTGCCTGACTGTGACTACTATAAACTTCATACATGTGAATCGGTGGCGAAGAATCCGCTTTGTCAAGTTGGTGAACCACAATGCAAGAAATGTGAATGCCCTGAACACAAAGAACTTCGTGATGACAACAAGAGTACCAATTTTTTGTTAGCCTACGGGGGTGGTGCATATACGCTAGCGGCTCGCATCAAGAAGACAGTCCGTGAAGCTAAAATCCTTATGGCCCTTCACGAACAGAAGAATCCGCGCATTTGGGAATATTTGAAAAAATCTGGTAAAATGGCCGTAAAGATCAAACGCGCATTCGACATGTTCGGACGCCGTAGATTGTTCCCAGAACCGACCATGGAACTCGCTAAGGAACGGTTCATGGAGGATCACGAAGATAAGTTAGAAATTGAGCCGAATGAGGCCGATGAACGGATAGAAGATTTCGTTTCTACATATAAGCGAAAACCGACTGCCGAGGAAAAATGGTTCTTGACACATCGGCTGCCAACACAGAACCAAATAAAAAGTTCTTGGAAAGGAATGCACGAGTCCATCGAACGGCAAGGCAAGAACCACTGCATTCAGGGAACCAACGCGACAATTGCAAAACTGGCTATGGGGTCTGGATGCGATAAAGATGGTAAACCATACCTATGGGTGACATTGCCACAATATCGTGCCAAGTTGGTAAAGTTCGTTCACGATGAGTTGGTGATTCAAGCACCAAAGCAATATGCTCAGATTGTGGTAGAATTGGTGGGAGACGCTTTTAAACGATCGGCGTCCACAAAGATGAAGAAGGTGGTCATGGAGTTTGATGCCCACGTTGCGGAGTATTGGAAGAAATGAAAAAACTTATATTGAAACGCCGAACCATTGAAGTAGTTCCATACAACCACGATGTTACCGTAATCTTAACTACTGACATTAAACGTGCAGTATTAAAACTTAAGGGTGAACTTGGTGACGATATAATAACCCGCATAAAACCCAACATGCACGCCCTGACAGTCTTTTCAGATGGCAACTCTAATATATTTATATTCCTAGAAATGAAGCCGGATGTTGGCACCCTTGTGCATGAAGTTTATCATGCAGTGGATTTCATTTTACGTGATGCGGGGGTCAAAAATGATCCACACGTCAACGATGAAACGTGGGCTTACCATTTGGGCGACTTGACAAGACAAGTGGTAAAGTTTTATCATCACGCTAACAGCAAGGGAAAGTTCAGTACCAACAATCGGGCTAAGACTTGACAAACGGAAAAAAGTGTGCTATAGTCATAAAAGAATGCGGCGAAGGTGAGAAAAGAGCGGGCCGGTGGTCCGGGGAGCTTGGGGAACTGCTTACGGCACCGGTCCAAAATCACGGTTCGCCGCATAAGGCGTAGAAAAATTATATGGAGGAATCAAATGACACTGGTATCTGATGTTGAAGCGGTGGCAAAGAAAATTGAAACAAACGTGATTGCAGACGCGAAGGCAGTTGAAGCCAAGTTGGCTGCTGCTCTTGCAAATGAGGCAACAAAGGCTAAGGCCCTTATCCTTGTAGAGGTTCAGAAGGCCAGTGTAAGCGCACAGACTTTAGCAGAGACGCTTAAGGCCCTGTTTCTTGCTGAGCTTTCCAAGCTGTAGTAGTTTGGGTGTACTCGCTGTTTAATAGCGGAGACAAAACAACGTGCCCTGTGCGGGCCAGTGTGGCTGATACCAACGTTGACAAATCGCTATCTCTGTCAGGGGACACCGGTGTAATTCGAATTCATCGGCGGCGAGTCGCAGCGACCGTGGGATACGTCTAGTCGTTTCGCGTCTAGGCGTGTCTCACGGTCTAGGTTTTAAGGAGAGTTGTAATATATTTTTATAGAAAATCCGCTTTTTCCCTTTATATTACTACGTAATATAAAGGGAAAAAGTAAAAAGAAAGCGAAAGTGGGAAGAGGAGGCGAACATGGTGAAACTCTACGTGATACAACTTAAGAAATGGAAACGATGGAACAAAACCATCTGGACCCACGGCAGACATGAATATGGTGGACCGGTTTCTTTACGGTCCGCCATGAAAGCCTTGACGAAAGCACAAAAAGCATTTCCAAAAAGTGAATATCGAATTGCTGTGTATCGTCCAAGGAAAAAGAAGTGAAAGCGGGCTTTTCCACCGCAACCGGGAGAACCTAGCGGGGCTTAATGGTCCGGTCATGCAAAGGATGCACCGTTACCTGACCACGTGGAGTAACGGGATAGGGTACGCACAGTGTTGCACTGTGCGTGACCCGCATAGGCGGTAAAAATCCGCCCGATGGAAAACCAAGAGGGTGTAGCTCAGATGGTGAGAGCACCCGACATGTTTCAGCCTTAAGGTAGACCAAAGGCACGTGCCGGGAGGCCGCAGGTTCGATTCCTGTCACCCCTTGGATTTTGATGCCGAGAGACACTTAGTGTAGCGGCATCGGGAAACGTCTCTTGTTTGACTAGGGGAGACCATGGGCGACGTTTTGGAGAGAGTATCTTGGGTTTTGGCCGTCCACCAAAAGTTTTCGCGGGGTAGCTCAGTCCGGTAAGAGCGAAAGATTCATAATCTTTAGGCCACAGGTTCAAATCCTGTCCCCGCAACATTGGTTGCTATGAACGAAAAACGTAGAGAGTATATGAAAATATATCACCACGAGTGGTATATTAATACCATGGTGAAACGAAGAGAACAGTGGTTTGTAGAAAATGGCCCATGTGTGGATTGTGGTAGAAATATAAATCTTGAAGTTGATCATATAGACCCATCCACCAAAATAAGTCACTGTGTTTGGAGTTGGTCAGAAAAGCGACGCAAAGAAGAATTAGAAAAATGTGTTGTACGCTGTAACGAATGTCATAAAATAAAAACAGCATCGGAGATTAGGGCAAAACTTTCTCGTCCCCCTGTACACGGAACAAGTTCAGGGTATATACACCACAAGTGTCGTTGTCATTTATGCAAGGATTTCCATAAAAATTATAGACATTCCTACTATTTACAAAGTGGTAAATAGTTTTTATGAATCAAACTCATTTCACGGCTGATGAGCATATCGGTCACAAAAATATAATTATTTACTGCAACCGCCCCTTTGCGGACATTCGTGAGATGCGCGATGAGATGATCCGTCGCCATAACGAAGTTGTCTCGGATGGTGATATAGTATATCATATCGGTGATATGTTTTGGCGTTTCAACAAGACAAAGGAAGTTTTAGACTACCTCTATTCACTCAACGGCACTCACCGATATGTTCTCGGGAACCATGAGGAAGCCATTCGAGACCTTTTCAATAAATATCCAGACTGTGAATTCTTTGGTCCCCTATTTGAGCGCGTGTACTTAAATGGGGTGTCTACGGGAACGCCGGGCGGCATTGTGCTTGACCACTATGCCGGACGCGTGTGGCAGAACAGCAGTCACGGCTCGTGGCAATTATTTGGGCATAGTCACGCTGCACTACCTGACATTGGACTTTTACAAATGGATGTAGGAGTTGACGCCCACAACTTCTATCCTGTATCATTGGATCAAGTAAAAGCGATCATGGCAAAGAAAATGGAGAGCCAGAGTGAGCGACCCTGATAAAAATATATCCCACGTCTATGAAAAAGACGAGTCTCCTTGTGAGCACAAATGGTCGCTCTATCGCCCTAGAAACAGTGGTATTGTAAAACGCTGCCTAAAATGTGGCTACATTCTTATTGAAAAAACCCCATGTCAACATCCCAATGCTTATTATATTGGCATCGATCCAGAGGCGCAGGGGCCAACATCTGTTTACCGGTGTGAATCATGTAGAGAAGATTTTAAAAAAGAAGGCTGTTGGCACTTACACCGCGCAATAGCACGGCGAGAGCTTGAAACCAACGCAGCAGGAGAACAACTATATTTATATTACGAAACATGTTTGGACTGTGGTGAGCGGCTTGTCAAAGCTCCGGAGCCGTATCAAGATAGTAACTGCACCAGTTGTCACCGCAGGGGCACAGTTCTATTCCATAGATTACCTAGTGGAAAAAACATTGCTCTATGTACGATGTGCGGTAAATACACCGACTTGTCAGTAAACTCCCCGGCAGCTACCATTACCACAGCAGCCCAACAATTAAACGAACAAATGACCCGCAATCGGGCAGCTAGGGATTTACTCAGAGCCAGTTTGCCCACAGATACTTTACAAGAACAAAGAATAATGCAAGGAATTGTAAATACGCAATTAGAAGCTTTAGCTAGAAATATGACCCCCGCATTTGCACGTAGCCAACCAAAAACCACGGCTATAGTTGTAAAAAGGGAAACCACAACTCTTGTTGTGTCTACCGACCAAAGACCGCGTAAGTTCATTTGGGACGCATAGGGGGAACAATGGAGTATACTCAAAAACTTGATGTACTTTGTACCGAAGTACGAAATGAAGTCACACGTGCTGTATCTCTTCATGGCGGTATGAAAAGTCAGCACGAGGCTTATGCTGTAATCCTTGAAGAACTTGATGAGTTTTGGGATTTGGTGAAAATCAACCCAAAAAAAACTTCCACCCGAGGAACAAGATAAACGGTTGGACGACATGCACGTTGAACTCATCCAAATCGCAGCTATGGCAATCCGAACGATCTATGATCTAGCATTATAGGAGGAAGCATGAAATCACAAACCCTGCTGCAATCATTCGTTACATACTGCCAAGACCATCCAGAGGAACGCTTCTGGCAAGCCTTGCGAAACTGGTCAAAGTGGAGTTTTATTGGTGTATCAAATGACTTGGTGAGTTGGCGAGATACAATGTTTTGGGAGGGCCGATCAAGCTTTATTGAGGGGATCGGACCGGACCAGAAAATTAAAAGCCATAGGATTGACGTTCGACACGTCTGCGCTATCTGTGATAAGGTGTATGGAGAACATGAGGCATATAGCAACCGATGCACATATGGCCCAAAAAGTGCCGTGCTGAATGGAGTGAAATTTCTGGACACTGTGTTTGCTCCCAAGAAGGGGTGGGAACCACCGGCGGATGACTCTAATAAAATGTTAGTACAAGACAGGCTCCAAAGCAGACGTTATCAGGGTGACGAGCAAGAAAGTTCCGCAGAGAGGTTGAGCTAATGTATATATCTTGTTACCGAATTTACAAACTCCGTCCTGACATGAAACCTGTTTGCTGTGAATCGTGTCATACGGATGATGAAGAATTTGGTTATGATTTATGTGCAGTTGACGGTCCAGATGGATCAATTGGTGAACATACTGGTGGAGTTTGTTGTAGAATGTCGATGCAACTTGACGATAAACCCTTAACTGTTGAAGAATGGGAAAAACTGAAAACGGAGGAGTAATGGCTAAAAAGAAATCATCCAAGCGTCCTATGAAGCCATACTGGACATTCGTGAACGACATTACATACTATCTAAAAGACCACTTCTACCTGCACTCGTGGACTCTTCATGTTCTGCAAGTAAAGAACGACAAGACTAGCCAGAACGATACAAATGCCGAAGTGATTGCTAGCATGGGTAGTGATGATACCTATATGGACGCGACTCTTAGTTTGTATCCTCTAGCAAAAAGAATGTGGAAAGAAAGGCGATGCAATTCCCTTGGACGTGCCATTGTACATGAATTCTGTCACGTCATAACCGATCCTCTGTACAAGATTGCTTGTAACGGGATATGTCGCCGCGAAGGTCCGGGGCTGGAACATACGCGAGAGAATACGACACAACACATATGCAACATTGTCATGCCCGGCATCGACAAAAAAATCTTCTCTCCATATAAAAATATCAGGAGTAAACGACAATGCATACATTGACAACGGACCAGAAAATGACAATTCGTAGAAATGCACAGCGAGCCATTGACGAATGCGACTATCGGGCATTCAGAAACAGTCTGTTATCCCCAGAGCAGATTGTCGCCCTGCTGGATGAAACAGAGGCCATAAGGAATCGTCTCTCGACCATCTACCGGGAAGATTCCTATGAAGTCAGGCGACAAGCCAATCCACCTATAATGATCTCAGCCGTATCTGCTAGACGTAAGGCGATGCAATACCCATTGTAATAAAAGATAAAAATATATTGGAACTAAAGGACAAGGAGGAACCACAATGGTAAAGTATTCATTCAGACATACACATGGTTGGATCGTAAAAGTATTGTGGGAAGAAATCATCCAATCAAGTAACGATATATTGTTATTGAAACAAATGGCAATCGATGGCAACGACAAATTGCAAGTAGTCATCATCAACATGCAGGACCGCCGGGAGAGGATGCTAAATCTCTACGACTTCTTTACACCAAAGGATTAGTTCAAGAAGTGCCATTTGAAATAACTCCTGCACAATAACTCGCCCAAAGTTATCGTGCAGGTTTTGTGTATTCACAAAATTTATATTAGAACACTTCTAATAACATTATATTGAAGTGACCCCCTTTTCCGCATATCTCCAACCGGCCCCCTGACACCCTTCCAGCCTTGACACAAGCCCTTTATATCCCCATAGGCTTGACACTACCCCGTTAAGACCCCCTTCCTATACCAATGTTCCACGTGGAACACAGTGTGAAACATTTGATTCCATTGGGAGCGTCTGTGTTTCATGCTGCCATGCCGGGATAGCTGCGCACGCTGTTAATTATTACAACGCGCTGGATTAGTGGGGTATCCGATTTTGGCCACACCAGCAAAAGCTGACGAACGCATACCCCTGTGGGGTCTGGCGGCACGGTCGGCCCGGTACTTCTTAACCACCCTATAACCCCTGTAAAATCTTATACATGCGCCATGTAAACGGTTACAATGTTTCTGGGTTGCAACCTTTTACCGTTGGAATTCTGCGGCATCCGGTTTGTAACTCGTTTGGTTTTAATGGGATGGTCGCAATGTAAACAAAATCACATAATGTTGACAAATGGTCACAGGTTATCAACTAATAAATTAGTTGATGGTTTGGAAACAAGATTGTGTGACGTGGCGCATAGTAAACGACAGGATACGGCCCATTTAATCTTTACATCCGTTCCCCTATTGAACTCGGTCCGTTCCGGGGTTCGCATCCGGCCCGGTTCTATTGCGGCCCGTTGCCGGTGTTCCTATAGTTGCTTGTGTCGATGTTCCCCGGCCCGTTTGGAGTCAACATCTGGCGGCCCGGTCGCCGGTGTTCTCGGTTGTCATGCTGCTACGTTGACCGGTTTGATTAGTTTGACCAGCGTCCCATTGCCGGGGTTATATGGTCTCAAGGTTCTATGGGGGGGTCACTGTCAATTGCCCGGCTTGGACCATTGCCGATAAAAATATAGTGGAACTCGCACAGGGCGATTTAAGCGGTTCGGATCATTGCCGGGGTAATTCCCCATACCTGTGGTTAATACGGGCGCAGAGTGGCCCGGTTCTATTGCGGCCCGGTCGCCGGTTGCATGGCGGCCCGGTTGCTATGCTGGCATTGACCGGCAGCCCCTTGGTTCGGGGTTACTAGGGTTCTATGGTTAAGGTATAAGGTCGAAGTCAATTGCTCGGCTCGGCCCGATCCGTTGCCGATAAAAATATATTGAAACTAACGCAACGTGATTTTACCGGCGGCCCGGTTCCACGGTTGACCAATTGACCGATTGACCGGCGGCCCATATCAGGCGGCCCGGTTGCCGGATCATTGCCGGATTACTGCGGCCCGTTACGCTCGCGGTTGTCGGTTTAATCTGGCGGCCCATTGCCGGGGTTGTTAGGTATAAGGGAACGTGAGCTAAACGGGCCGGGCCGGATCATTCCCGATAACTTTATATCGTAACTCACTGCAAGGCGATTTAAACGACCTGTACCGTTGCCGGGGATCATTCCATACTGGCGGCCCATTGAACGCATGGCGGCCCGGTTCTGATCACTGGCGGCCCGTTGTAATTGGCGGCCCGGTTCCTGGGTTGCGTTATCGGTTGCTGATCATTTGGAGCAACCGGCGGCCCGTGGTTCTAATATTTTTTTCGTGGAATTCAACCGCTAGCACGTACAATGCCAAACGGCCCAATGTACTGTGAAAATTCCGAACGAAAGTAATACCGCTAAAATATGGCTCGGCGGCCCGGTTCGCATTGTAATGTTATAAATAAATCGCTTTACTTGCGGTTTTGTAAACGATTACATTTCAGCCAATTAGTAAAGCGATTTACTAGCGGCTCTGTATGTCCTTGATTCTATTAACTAAATCGCTTTACAATCGCTTGCAAGCTAAATCAATTTACCTTGCCCGGTGTTGATCCGATTTTGAAAAATGAGGTGACCGGTCAACTCACGGCCCGGCGGCCCGTCTAGCGCGAAATACAGTTTCCCATATCAGGCGAATATTAAGAGAATATTTGCGGCCCACAGTTGGCCTGCGACTCGTATTTTGCTATTACTTTAGTTTTCTTCAATTCTTTTATTGTGTTGTAATTTTGTTCGAGCTAGCCGCATAATCAAGGGGAAAGGGGAAAAAATGGAAACATACTTCATTGTCATGGCCCTGTTAGCAACCGTGGTTCTAATGTTGGCCGGTCTTGTATGGCTCAATCATTGTCACCATAAAGCAACCATGATCTGTTTACTCATGCTCGTGTGTTGCTTTTTTCCGCCATTCCTTATCGTGGCTATTTTGATCGTGATGTGCGGTCAAGGAAAGGGGGAACCCCAATGATGTACAAAGTGAACCTCAAGGGTTACAACGGCAACCGCAATAAATCAGTTCTGGTGTTAGCTCCCGATAAAAATGCAGCGATTAGCATCGCCTTACACGAGTCTGGTTTTTTCAGTGTCGAATCCGTTCAACCGGAACCGGTCGAATTTGGTTTTGACTATAAGCATCAAGCTTGGGTCCGAAACAACCGATACGTTGGATGCGGCCACACGAACCGGCCCACGTGCGGTTGCTTTGGCTCACTTCATGCCGGGGAACCGGTTCGGGCCGATGCGGAGTTTAAGTAAAAATATATGGAAACTGCATTGCACCTTGACAGAATACCGGCAAACGTTTGGCGCGAGTACGTGCAAGCGATACAGCGCACCGGGTTAACTCATCCGCTCAATGTCGCACTTGACCGGTTGCAGTTTTTATTTTCACTTTCCCCGGTTGACGTGGAAAAATATTTTCAAGAGAGGAGGAGCGCATGATCCAAATGGTAGAAAGCTTTTTCCTGCTTTACACCGCGGCAGTGAGCGTGGTGTTGATCCTTGGCGCAATAGCTGTCAAGAACTCGGACCGATAACGCAACACTAACCAGAAAGGAAAAACTCGAATGTTTAATCTTTACAAATTCGTGTTTGTTTCAAAATCGCATGACGGAAAAAGGGCCGAAATACGGCGAGTAAACAAGTACACCGGCGCAACGAAAACTTTCCACGGTGTGAAATGCGGAGACGGGTTCCAAATCATTACCGGTTCGCGTGGTTTTTTTGACAACGGAAAAACGGTAACACTTCCGGTTTACACCTTGCTTAAGGCGAGCGAAATTGAATCGTCCCCGGCAACCGAAACGTTGTAATAACATTTTCAAGAAAGTGTATCAAAGCAATGCAAAGTTTAGTTATTGGACGTGCCAGCGATTGTGACTGTAACTTGTGCCGTGGGTATGGCTGGCACATTTTCGCACCTTGGACAGTCCGAATGTGGCATAAGGTTTCCCGATTTTTCATTGAGAGTTATCAACAACATTTCAACCAGAAACGAGGATGAAAAAATGATTGTCACGGAAACAATATCCTATAGGGTCTCAGGTATAGGGAAAACGTGGGAGGGGTTTAACATCACTTTTTCTCGTGAGTTTGACTATTTTCCGAGTTTGGATAATGTTCTCAAAACAACCGGAGACTTTGAGACAATTGATCATATTAAGGTGCATTGCGTGCACACTGTAACGTGTGAAGAAACCACTAAGTGTGCATTGGCTTTGTAAATATTATGAATTCAACCCGAAACGAGGATTTTGACCTATGGATTTTGTAACGCAATACCGGGCGGCCCGGCGAGTATCAACACCGCTGCTAGTCGTCCGCACATTTGACAGTAATTCAACCATCCGAACGATACGCGCAACTATCGGGGAAAAAATTGAGGATGTTGCGCTTATTCGTTGGGATATTTGCCACGGTTGCGAACCATTAACCAAACGGGCCGGGATCGAATTAAACGAAATGCTAGCGGGGGAAGAACCCGATATTACCCTGTCACTAGAAAACACTTTGAGGCTAGCAGAAAAACAGGCACACTCTGACCAGTCAACCATGGTCACATTGTTTATTTGTAACGCTCATTTGTTCTGGCGTGATAATCCGCAAGTGATTCAAGGAATTTGGAATTTGCGCGATCTTTACAAGTCAAACGCTAACATGCTGGTGTTACTTACTTCCCCCGGTCAAACGGTACCGGCAGAATTGTCGAACGATGTTCTTGTGTTAGATGAACCGCTCCCCACACGTTCCGAACTCGGAAAAATCATTACTGATACTTTCCACTTTGCAAAATGGACTGCCCCAACTGGTGACCCACTAGAGCGGGCAGTTGATGCATTAGTGGGAGTGCCGGCTTTCGCAGCAGAGCAAAGTACCGCGATGAGTCTTGAAAGCAAAACTCAAGATTTAAATCTAAGCTCACTGTGGCAACACAAGCGAACTATTATTGCTCAGACTCCGGGGTTATCGTTATTTGACGGCGACGATACGCTTGACAACATCGGAGGATTGGACAGTATCAAGTCATTCATTAGTTGTTTAATGAATGGGAAGCTTCCCCCGGCAGTGATCCTGTTTTCAGATGAAATTGAAAAAGGGTATGCCGGTACCGGAACCGATTTGAGCGGCACTAAAACGGAATTGACCGGCGGCACACTCACATGGACTGAGGAAAAAGGAATTGACGGTATCCTATTACTTGGAGTACCCGGTGTGGGAAAATCGGCAATTATTAAGGCCATGGGTGGAACGTACAATCGGCCCGTTATCGGGTTCGATGTTGGAGCAATGCAGGGTTCGCTCGTGGGTCAATCAGGCGCAAACTTCCGCACTGCTACAAAAACGGTTGACGCAATTTCGGACGGAAAAATCCTGTGGGTCGCAACATGTAACAGTGTTAATGCACTGCCTCCGGAGTTACGCTCACGATTCAAATTAGGCACTTTCTTTTTTGATGTTCCAACTGAAACGGAACGGGCCGCGATTTGGAACATATACCGGGCAAAGTATGAAATACCGACGAATGATCCTACTCCGGATTGTACGGGGTGGACAGGCCGCGAAATTCGAGAGTGTGCATATAAGGCATACAGGTTTGGTATCACACTCAAGGAGGCGGCCCGGTACGTTGTTCCGGTAACCATTTCGAGTAAAGAACAAATTCAAGGCTTGAGGCTAGCAAGCTCTGGGAAGTATCTTTCGGCTAGTTACCCCGGTCTGTTCAATTGCCGGGGAGAGTTACCAGCAGCGAACATTGCAACCGTACCGGTTCTCCGTGCGGCCCGGTCACTCCAATTTGATGAGGAAAGGTAAACCGATGAGTGCATATTCTGAATTCCCAATGTCCGAGTTTAAAGACTGTAACCTCTTGATCGAGGCAATGGAAAAAATGGGATACAGTCAAATCAGCCTCGACAAAACGAACTATGAATTGAGGCCAATGCAACCCGATTTAGTGTTTCGTAAAAATGGCGCATACGCTAGCACGTGGAACGATGTAGGCTTCAAGCGTACCCCGAACGGCACTTATAGTGCTATGTTCTCGGATTACGCAACCGGCAATACTCAAACATGGGTGCAAAAACTCAAAGGCGAGTACATCGAATGCGGTGTGATTCTCCAAGCCAAGAAAATGGGATTGCGGCCTGTGGGTCGCACTGAGAAAAATGGTAAGGTAACGCTCGTTTATCAGCGTGCATAACGCAAGCGCAACCGAAAGGAAAAGGTAAAAATATCATGGCGAAAACGAAACTTGTAACCATTACGATTGACAAAGAAGCCGGCGGAGGATTCACATGCGATACAACCGGTTTCGAGGGCAAAGGGTGTGCCGATATTCACAGGATGTTTGAGTCTATTGGCGGCCCCGGCAAAACGGATCATAAGCCAGAGTGGAACCAAATACAACGGTTGAACGTTACGGCGGGGAGGTAATCTATGTTAGTTCATGCACGTATCGATAGCTCACAAGTCAATGGGCCGGGGAACCGGGCAGTGCTATGGTTTCAAGGTTGTTCCCTTAACTGCCTCGGATGTTGGAATGAGGGCACTCACCCATTTGATTTTGCTTATCACGTAGAATGGGGAACCATTCAAACATGGTTGATGAATTTACCGGCAGATGTAACAGGGTTGACCCTATCAGGGGGAGAGCCATTGCAGCACTCGTTTGACGTGCTAGCAATAGCCGATTTTTTGAGCCTAGTACGGCCCGGTTTTTCCATTGGCTTATTCACGGGGTACACTCTGCCAGAGTTACGGGCCGGTCGATTCCAAACTATCGACCAAACCGGAACCCGTTTGATACTCGGGGAACCGGAATTATGGGCCGCGATTGAAAACAGAATCGATTTTGCAGTAATGGGCCGGTTTAATCCGGGATTAGTAACCATTAAAAAACCGTTATGCGGTTCCGATAACCAAAGGGTTGTTCTATTCTCGAACCGCCATAAGCTTGCGGATTTTGACGGGCAAGCTTGCGAGATTACAATTGGGGAACATGAGGGCCAGATGTGCGCAACTATGACGGGGTTCCCCGGTTCTGAATTCATTACCAGCATCAAAACTGCCCTATAACGGGGTAACGAAAAGGAAGGTTAGAACATGGCTGAAAGCAACATTCAGACAATAACATTCAACGATGTAAGCGGGTTATCATCTCAAGTGATGTTTTTACAATTGCGGGCCGGTTTACTCGGGAACTCTCGAAAAATGGGAGGCGATATTTTCAACACTCCGGGAACCGATGTTGCATGGTTATCCGCAAACAAAAAACTCCTTGAGTCACCGCAATTGGACGCGATACGCAAAGCAGACATGCGCATACGTCAGTGGTTATATAACTCAAAGGGACCAGCGTTACCTTGCAGCTTTGATGCGTTTACAATTCCTAATGGTTCCGTTGTTTCAGTACGGAACAAGCTTGAGGAATTTAAAACGGAACGGGCCGGGTTGGTTGATGAATTCATGGCGGTGTACGTGGAACAATCAAGGGAAGCAAGGGAAAAACTCGGCCCGCAATGGAATCCACACGAGTACTTGACCCCCGAACGTGTTCGAGCGAAATTTTACTTTGAGTATTCCTTTTATGGTTTCGGAGTCTCCGAAACACTTAAAGAAATTTCGCAAGAACTCTACGATGAACAAAAAAACAAAATCGAATCGGATTTTCGCAATGCAGCGGACGAGATCACCGCAGTGATGCGGGAAACTGCTTTCGGGTTACTGCAAAACTTGCAAGAACAATTGACCCCGGACGATACCACGGGCAAAGCTAAAAAACTTCATCCGGCGGCCCTTGCGAACGTTAAAAACTTTCTTGAAAGTTTCAGCATCAAGAATGTTACAAATGACAATGAACTCTCAAACATTCTCGCGCAAGTGAAAACACTGGTGACCGGGGTCGATACAAAAACCATTAAGGCCAGCGAGTCATTTAAAACAAACATGCGCGATAAACTCGCAGAGATTACCGGGAAACTTTCGACCATGGTCGAGGAAAAATCGGGCCGCAAGTTTCTATTCGATGAGTGACAGAACCGGGCCGGGCAACCGGCCCACGGTTCCTTAACACGTTTTTTCAAGAAAGGAAAAAACCAAATGATTGGAATTACGAAAACTGAACTACAAACCCTGTTTGATGCGATCAAAATTCAAGACAAATTTGACCGCAAAGAGTTTGTGCATCTTCTTGTATTGTGCCGTTTGGCGATGCGAACCGGAACAGAAAAGCAATTGTTCGCAGCAGTCGAAGACGTAAACTGGGAACTCGGAATCGAGCAATCGGAACCGGCGCCCCCGGAACATGATCCACTCGAAAACATGATCGGGAATACGTTACGTGACTATCGGGCCGCCGGTTTACCTAATCCGGTTGAGCCAAGAATCCACGAGGTAACCCCGGCAGTACCGGACCCAGCTCCGGAACCTGTGCCAGCTTCGGAACCCGATCTCAATCCCGCAATCACGGAAGCTTTGAACAGTATGCGGGGAGAGTCGATCACCCTAGCAGATGGTATCGCCGTTTCGTTTCTTGGAACCGGCCCGATTCCTCTTGGGGTTGCATTGGACGTGGAACCGCGCATTGAACAATCGGCAAACTATCCTCGCATTATGCGCCGTTTACAAATCGCGCAAGAATTACTCTCAGGTTACTGTCACCAGTACCGCGAAACCGGAACTTTTACTCCGGAATATGTCGGGCAAACGTTCCGGGAAAAATGTATTGCAATTCTGCGTTATGTAGTCAACTTGCTAAAAAACTAGCCTCGCATTTGACCTATAACGGGCCGATGTGAATACTCCGGGCCAGTACCATGGCAGAAATGCCGGATACTGGCCCGGTTCTTTTTTGACGGCTCCGGCCCGGCCCGGCGGCCCGTTCCCATATAAAAATATATTGAACTTCGACGGCCCGGTAAACGGATCATATGGTCCGGAACCATAGAACCGGCCCTGTAAACTACGGCCCGGCGGCCCACGGTTGACTTGTATGGCTCATATACAGTTTTCGTGACCCTATACCCTCAAAAAAATATTTATAAGGTAAACCGATTTACTTTCAAGTTTGAAAAACATTTTACCACGGTCAAAGTAAATCGCTTTACCTATAATTTTATATAAGGGTACGGTACCATCCCCCGGCGGCCCGGCGGCCCATGGGGGAACACTGGCGGCCCATGGCGGCCCGATCTCGTGAGTGACCGGCAACCCCGGCGGCCCGGTACCGGCGGCCCACGTGGCAACCGGCGGCCCGGCGGCCCGGTTCTACAGGCGGCCCCGGTACCCTGGTTCTAATATATCTATTGAAATAGTAACATTTTGGTTACACGTTACTAGAGTAATACACCCTACCAATTACATATTACTAAAGTAACTGTATACAATTGGCAACAGTAACGTTACCTTAGTCATCATAGTAACGTTACCAAAGTAACAACCGCTCCGGGCGGCCCTTTGGTGGGGTTCGATCTCTTCTAGCAGGAAAAATCCGAGCAAAATCACTTAGGTACTTGATGATTCCGGTCGTCTCTTCTAGTAATAAAACTTTCGCGGAATTCTCTTAGGTACTTAGGTAATTTGATTTTACAAGGTGTTGCTTTTTTAGCTTGACGTGTTTTTAGGGGCATGATACTTTAGGCTTGACCCGCAGAGTGGAAACATGAAACGGGATTATTAAATGGGATGGTCACCATGCCAGAACCAATCAAAAATGAACTCTCGCAAGTCATGGCCGCTATGCGGGCGCGGATTGATTCAACTGACAAGATAGCGCGTGTTACCCGGCGACCAAAGCCAAGATGCAAGCATCCTCATATAAATTTAGCGCATCGTTACCGCACAGCAGCACAACTGGCGCGTAAGGCAACGAAACCCAACGGGGCGCCAGTATGACACAAGAGGAATACGAACGTAAGCGGTACTTTGTCCGCCTTGTTTTTCCAGTATTCAAAATGGAATTCCGATTCAAAGGATGCACTCATTGGTGGACAGAGTATTTTGATTCTAGCCAATATTGCAATAAATCGGGAAGCTTCAGGGCAGCATTATCACCGTTTTGTGAAATGAGGGAGTTGCAGCCCATACTTGAGGAAGGCGGCCAGAAATGACACGCTGGAATTGTTATATATTTTTACTGAATGTGTGGTCGTTCATCATAAACTACGCGGCCTACATTCCGCTATTTTTTTAAGGAGACAACATGGCCTACAGTCCGTGTCCGAAGTGCCAAACGAAAGAAGAGTTTGATAACTTTTTTGCCACAATGCCCGAGGCGGAAGCAATCGAGTCCGCTGGATTCGCAGTCATGGAACCGGGATTCCGGTTGAAATGCAATCGAAATCCTGACCATCATTGGGAAACCTCAGAGGGCCTACACAGAGACCTTGCAGCAGCCGGGCATACAGGCCGCCGGGCGTTGAACGTTATGGAACTACCGGGGACAGCACCCAAGCGTAAACCAGTGCGCTATGAGCGAGGGCCGATTGGACTCTTGTTCGATATATTGTTTCCAGAATCCGAGGGCTTTCGGTGTAAACTTTTACCGGAAGCCAAGCACTGCCTCCATCGGGCGATGTGCCACTTGCGCGGTGATTTAAAAAATACATATCCGTCTACCAAGGATGGTGTTCCGGTACCCGGAGTCGTTTGGAACGATTAGTTACTTTGGTGACGAGACGTTTTGTTTTGGTACTTGACAGGTTTAGGTGCAGTGTTACACTAAGGGTGCAATGAAAAATACAACACAAACCGAGTCTTTGGCGTTTCCAAGTGAGCATTGGGCGGTGTTTAATCTCCATGTTAACAATGCCGGGAAGCGTGCGATTCGAGTGACCGAACGGGAATTTGGAGCAACGAACAAAAAATATATAAAGCTCAAGAACTTGTTTGAGTTGCACGAAATCATGGCGATCTTTGGGGAGAAGCCCAACCGAGTGACCAAGTTTTTCGCCCATATGGTATATATATTTGCCAATGGGTTTGATGTGGCTCCGCGCAACACCACCGGACCAACCGACGATGGTATCGTCTATGCGGAAGGCAAGCTCCCAGACAATCGTTTGGTAACATTTTTTTTAAACCGCGACACTGGACTTGTAACGGTGGAACTTACAACCAACAAGGGCAATGGCGTGACAACTTTATTGAAAAAGCAGGTTTACAATGGCCGCCAAAAAGCAAGTTGAGCCGACCCATCTTGGGCCAATAGTCCAATCAGTGACCACTAAGGGCGGTTCAGTAATGTTCAACGAGGCTCACGGCGTGTGGGCATCCTACGCAGTAGCCGGATGTGGCGATGAGGAACCCCGATTGGAACTGTTCTATGCTGGTATAAAGTTACCAGATGGGCGCAATGTTTTACTGTTTGTCAATCGGGAGAATGGTCTTGTAGTTGTCGATGTAGTAAATAAAGATCAGCACGGCGGAATCGAAATTTTCCGAAAGAAGGTGTAATGTGAAATCAGTCACGACAGGCGGCAAGTCGCTCAAACGCAACGTGAAGAATCCAAAGGCACACGAAGTGTGGATACAGCGCAAGCGCGAACGCAACGCGCAGAAGGTGAATCCACAGAAGAAGGGGTAACCATGACACCGGTTAATTCAAAGCGATGTAAGATCAAGCGCATGGTTCATAATACCGTGCCTTTAATCAATCACCCGATACGTGAGGGATTTTGTGTGGTTGATGGGAAAAAAATATATCCGAACATCAAGGCCGGATGGAGCGCAATAAACTATATCAGGGCGAACGGCAATGATACGCGGCCCCGTAATGATATGCGTCCATACCTCAGTGAATCGTGCGGACATATTCACATCGGGCACTACAAGTCTCAGCAGCAAGAGGTAACACCGAGCACCGGGGTTGAGCACGGTGCTCCGAGCACGGTGCTCAGTGGACCGAACTACACCGAGCACGGGCCGAGCACCAAGGCACCGGTTAATGCGCGGGGGTTCCAGCATCGGGGGCGCACGATCCGACGCAAGACGGAACCACCCGCGCACGTGAGTCAAGAAAGGATAAACTAATATATGGCCGTTTGCACTATAAAGTTATCCGGGCGGCGATGTCCAAGACCACAGTAGGGTAACATAATAGGAGGCCATTGCTTATAAAGGGGCGTGCCGGGCCAAAACAAGTTGGTACTCTATATCTTTTTATCAAACTTGAAAGGAGAAAAGAACGTGGGCAAAGCAAACGTGATCCTAGTGAAAGAGTTTTTGAATCTCAACACAAACTGACCAGTACCACTCACCGAAATGAACGAGTTCTGGAAATCATGTTCCATGGAGGAACGCGAACAGTACGCGGCGGAGGTTCGCAAACTGGTTCCGGAACTTGACGGCGCAACGACTGCGGCTGTACCGGCATAACTCCGTTGTCACACTGCGCTATTAAATATGCAGTGTGACTCCGGTTTGTTGTAAATTCAACACTGAAAGGAGCATGAAATGTGCAATTTCGCATCATCCGTTATCACCGCTGACAGAGAATTTTTTCTGCCTACTGAGGATTCTCACAGTACTATTATTCGCCATTTCGGCCTACACGAATGGGGAACTCATGACCCAAACATCGTGAAGGTTGAAATTACTCCCAATAAAAATATGACCGTGTTCCCAAGTTTGGACACATGGACATATCGTGTGGATCAGGATAAGTTTCCTGAATGGCATACTGCCAATCCAGCGGACACTGAGAGACGCGCAAGAGCGGCACTTAAGCTGCGTGCCAAACGTGGATTCAAGGTTGTCGAGTTGAATGGAACTGACAAACTTGTATCGCTTACTCTTCCAAAAAGAATCGCACGGTTAAACGTTAACGGGGCGCGGCTCCTCAAGAGTGTTGTAGCTCCGGGTGCCAAACAGGTGTCCCTCTACGGCGTGCCGAATCTGGAAAAACTTACCGTACCAAATGCCACAAAGTATGTGAGTATCGTAAGTTCGAAAAAGTTAACCAAACTGGCACTCCCTAAAGCCGATACTGTCGAAGCCAGAGGTAACCCTAACCTACAGTATTTGTCTGCTGCGGTTGCCAACTGTGTTGATGCCCGAAACAATAAAAATCTCGCCAAAATCTATGCGCCAAAGGCAACGCGAGTGTATGTGACTGGTTGCCTGAAGAACGTCAAGATCAAGGCGAAAAAGGGCGCGTCCATTTATCGTGGGACTGGCACCGCATATGCCAAGTAACCCCAACCCGTATATTTATATACGGAACTCCCGAGAGGGAGATTTTGGAGAAAAATACATGGAAAGCAATGACGTAAACACACTCGCAGGAGCAATAACCGGAATGGACCTAACAGGCAAGGTTGTAGTCATTAAGGCTAGCGAATTGATATACCCATGGAACATTGGTGACCGGCGAGTTCTTATTCAAGGTGGGTTTGGTTGCAACCCACTTTTCTCGGGGTCCACAGTGTTAGGTATATTTTTTGCCGATGGTAACTCTAGTCGATTCCAGAGAGACAACATTGCGGGATTGGCCGCCAATACTGAATTGACCCCGGCAGCACAGGAAACATTGGATAAAGAAAAGGCTAAATTTGGCAAGTAACTTTAGTAATCTTGACGAATTTTGAAAATCGTGATAAGGTCAACATCATGGTAAAATCAAGCAAACCCGAAAAGAAACTTAGGCGTACTGGCCCAAGATTCTTTTTTGTATTTGATTTTAATTTACAATGGTTAGCCCCTAAGTTTTCATATGGACAGAAACTTGGATATATTCATATGGGGTGGTTATCGTTGATGTTTGGATTCGGCATAGCACGGGATACTTTTTTTGATACACTCGATAAAGGGCTCTGGGGCGCATTGTGAATAGAGCGAAATCAAACCGAGTGGTAAGGCTCATGAACAAGTGGTGGGCCGCAACGAAGAAAGCTGACGCTATCAAGCGTCAACTGAATGCCCAAATGATTACACAGCCAAACATGGGCAACGGTGTGCCGTGTACCGTCCACTATTCAGCGGGTGATGAAGGGCAGCCATGGGTACACCCGTCATGGGGAAGCCGCCCAGAGCCGCCAGCACCGGAGAAGTTTGATATAAAGTTTAACGAAGAGACGGCACATCGGGCAAAAATTATCACGGACAACCTGAAATCTTTACAGGCGAAACTCGAAGGGTTGTCCAATGGTACTTTACGTCCTAACAAGGGTGTTTTCAAAGACTTAACAAATAGCGTTGAGTCTGCCCGGATGCAAATCGAGAACAACATTCCTTACATCCAACAGTGCGCTGCTGAGGAACTGGAAAAAAAGGTAGGGGCAGCCGTAATGGAATTTGAGGCGTACATGACTCGAAGCTGTGAAGCTAGAGGGTTAGCAGCGATGCGCTCCGGGGCACCTGTATTGGCCCTACAAGCGTCTACTGGCCCGGATAGGGTCGATGTACCCCAACTGACAGATGGCGCGTCTGAAGACGAATCTGAGCCACTAGAAGGGCATGGGGTATAATATGGAAATCACCAAGCTACAAAGTGGATTTGCTCAGCATGTATCTCATATTGAGCGCGATAATGAGATACATGCCCAATATTATTCAACCATGTTCGAGCAGTTTGTTGATATAAATATATTACATAAACCAGAACGCGATATGGGTACAGCGCAGAAAGCCATAGAAGAATACAAAAAACAGTATCCATCGCAGATAAGGTTTCGCATTGTTTTGACCGATAAATCCAGTATGGTCATTGATGTAACGTATCCGAAGGAAACAACTGGTACAGTTTGTCCACATTACCATCGGGACGGTCACGTAGCCGGTTATTGCCCGGCCTTGACAAGAGAAGATCACATAGGATAAAGTAGAGTCATGGTCCCGGTACCTGTATCTACCGGGTGGTGGAGGGCCGTTGGGTGCCCCTCGTAGCAGTCAGTCGTAAGGCTGCTACGTTTTAAGCATGTAGAAAGGTGCGGAATACAATTTCGGACACGGGTTCGACTCCCGTCGCTTCCACCATAAAAATATATGGGAGCGTCACGGTTTCGACGGAATTGAAACATGCAAGCTAGTTCATGCCGGGATTGGTGCTCACCGTGACGAGAACTAAACACAAACTGCCACACTGCGTGACGGTTGGAATAGGCTTAAGGCGGCGTTCTTCGGAACGTTTGCGTTTAGTCCTGTTCTTGCGACTGCTTAACCGTAGTCAAGGGTTTCCCGTGTCCTTAACCAATCACGGGATTTGTAATATGTTTTTAGGAGGAATATCATGTGTAAGTTCGCAAGCTTTGTTCTAACAAAGGATCAAGAGTTTTATGACGAAACTGGAGATTTGCACAGCGAAATTATCTCTCAAAACAATCTTCACGAATGGGGAACTCATGGCCCAAACATCGTCAAGGTTGAAATCACTCCCGTTGACAAAATCAAAAAATGGCCATCGTTAAAAGCATGGGTATTTAAAATAGATCAAGACATTTTGCCGAATTGGGCTGACGCCGAAACTTGTGAAAAACGTACACGGGCAGCGTTAGCGAGAAGAAGCAAAAAAGGTTTCAAAACAGTGGACGCAAGGGGTTGCACAGCTTTGACGGAACTCAAGGCGGGCGCAGCTACGTATGTGGACGCAAGGGGTTGCACAGCTTTGACGGAACTCAAGGCGGACGCAGCTACGTCTGTGGACGCAAGAGGTTGCAATACAAATCTTAAGATCAAAGCTAAAAAAGGTGCAACAATTTATCGCTAATGCTACCTTAATTGAGGATATACTTGATCGTGAAATATTTAACCATTGACGAGCTACAACGACTATTGGCAGCGGTGGATAATCCACGCCATAAGTTGATGCTCAAGGTTGCGTTTCTTCACGGTCTCAGGGTCTCGGAGTTGATCGGGCTTACCACTAAAAATATACAGGGAGACTATTTGACAGTACAACGACTCAAAGGGTCTCGTAAAACATCGCAACCGCTGGCCGGTGATCCGGACCAACCGTTATTTAATGAGGTTGTAGAGCTAAATGAGTTGGTACTCAAGCTAAACCCCGGAGATCGGTTGTTTCCCATAACCCGCTTTGGAGTCTATAACCTCATTCGCAGAGCCGGAAAGAAAGCCGGGATAAACGAGACGAAATTGTTCCCACACGCGCTTAAGCATTCGATTGCAATGAGTGCGATCAATACGTCGGGTATTCAATTCGTTAGGCAATGGCTAGGGCACAAGTCAATTGCTAGCACCGGCTACTATTTGGAAGCAACAGATGACGAAGCGGCTAAATCGATTTATAGGGCGCTGCATGTAGCCGGGGAGACAAAGCTATGAAATACATTGGCAAGATGGACCCCGAATGCATCCCTTTATGTGATGCCATGAATGCTCTGCCCGGCATCAAGACATTTGAATCGTGTTGCGGACACGGTAAACATGCATTTATTGTGTTTTTTAAAGCACCCTCATTTAACGCCATTAAACCCATCATAGCGGCAGCGGAGATTTGGTATTGGACAGTTCGAGTAAAGTGTTCCAGTGTTACTGATGAAATGTACTTTATATTAGAATCACCAGAACCAGACAGTAATTGGAAATTTGACACCATTCTCAGCACAGTAGAGGATATTACAAAAATTTTGGGAGAAAAAAGATGAAACTTCGTGTGTGGTGGATTCCTCAAGTCCCCGGTAAGCGGTTTTTTGTTCCAGTAGAAGGGTTCGTACAGGCTAAACTTATATTAAAAGTCTTAGCCGAGTATGACTTGTTCCAACTGGCGAACAATATCAAAATCAAACCAGACTACTACAACATTGGTGGTCTTGAGGTTTATAATGAATGCGCGGAAGATGGTGAAGTTATCGGATGGGAGGCTTGGAACGATTATGACCAAGAGGATTCATGCTGCACCTATGGTACTATTGACGATGTAGACTTTGAGCGGGCAGTGGAACTAGACCGGCGCAGTGGCATCATCAATCATATAATCGAAGGAGATGAGGTTTGAGATGGAGCAGCGGGAATCAGGGCTTAACATTACGATGAAATTGGCGCATAGTCGGTTGAACAATTGGGAAGGAAAAAAGTTGCGCCCGTTGTGTTTGAACTGTGGTGAGAAGGCGACCAATGAGTTGCCGTCTTGCAGTAACCCGAAATGCATTCGGATTGTGCGACCAATCTATCGATGGGCTGTCCGTGTTGCGAAGTGGGCGACAACCAAAGCCGTTAAACCAGCAAAGGCAACACTATGATCGACACCATATGTGCTCTCGTGGATTGGAAATGTAATCTCAAGTGTAGCTATTGCTGCAATGAGATTCCACGGTTCCGCAATCAGATTAAACCGATTGCCTTTGCCGATATTGATTGGAAGAAGTATCCCAACGTGTGCATCAGCGGCGGGGAGCCTTTGCTTTTTCCTGAGCGAGTCAAGCGCATCTGTGTGGCAGCACTGGATGCTTATAAAATTTTATATACTAACGGAGTTTTTCTGACCGAGGGTATGGCTGACGATCTTAGCAGATGGGGCATCGCGGCTGTAAATGTTGGCCTACACGTAGAAAAAAGTTTCGATGTGTTGATAAAGCGTATTTGCTATAATGTTCGTTACCAAAATTTCAACACCCGATTCCATGTACGGAACATTTATAGACCGTTGGTTTATAAGTGGGAGGCCCAAGGGATTAACTTTAGGTACTGGAAGATGGGTGACTGTGACCGACCGAACGAAGATCGAGTCATTATTACAGACCGGAACAAATTGGAGGGAACCGAATGTCCGTTACCGTTATTGACACAGGTGTAAACACACCAAAGAAGCGGCGTCACAGAATACGTGTCCGCAATCATGTGATCCAGAATATTCTTGGTTCACTCTTTGGGGCGTCGGCTATTGCCGCGATTAGCACATTTTCACCGTTCGCTGCTATCATTGCCGTAGGGTCACTTATTGGCATGATTATGGCCGACCGTGTGGATATTGAAGAGGAAGAGGAACTGTCTGATGAAGCCAAGTCTAGCTAAAATTATATTAGCTTCGTGCTTCCTTCTGGCGGCTTGCGGGCACCAACCAGCACGGGTTGTGTTCCTTGACAATCAAGGTGCGCCCGTGCTTATATGTAAGTATGATGCGGCAACTGATTTGGTACTTAGTTGTCATTTGAAAGGCCGCAAGGCGCTGGATAGATTCGCCAATCGGCACATGAGGTAGACAAATGCTCAACACGACGCTTGCATCAATCGCAGAAATGAGTGAACAAGAGTTGACTGAAATGCTCGAAGGTCTAGTCGAAAAAATTGGACTTGAGATAAACCAGCCAATGCATCAAATATTTGTGTCATTTCACCGTGATGCCAACAAGAGTAGTAATTTTGATATAGGCAAAGAAGGTTGGCCTGGAGGCGTTGTGGTTATTGCCCGTGGGCCGATAGATGCGGCCTTACAGTTATTTGACCGGAATCTTTATCCCGGCGGTACTGCTGCGTTCTATGATGTTCCTGTGTATGCGGAGGTTGATGAGTCTGATAGATATAGGGCGCTGAACAAAAATGATCTCATACGCTTTGCAGCAGAGGTATAATATGTTTTTATGGGTGTTGTTGTGGTTGCTGGTTTGTTCTCCGATTGGTCTATTGCTGGCCGGGTTTTTATATGGCCCGTACTATTATCACCCGGCGATTGGAACACACGGTAACATGCTGAAAGTCATCCGCTGGAACTGTATCGCAATGGGCATTGTATTAGGTTTGCTGATCGTAGTTCCCGTGCTATTTTTTTATACAGACAATGCCGACACGGTGAAAAAAGCCCGTTGGAAGTCCGTATTTTGACAGGAGGATTAACAATGAAGAGTGTAGTCATGGATCAATGGTACTCAATTGAGCATCAATTTAGAGGAAAAGGGGCATGGTCTCCAAGTGTACTCCAAGCGGACAAATACATTACCCGAAAAGAAGGGCGCAAGGCGCTCAAAGAAGCCAAGAAAACCAATCCAGCAGGGAAATATCGCCTTGTGAAAACAACCGTGCTGACGCGAACCAAGGTAGTTCGGTAGCAATTTGACAAATGAACGAAAATGTGCTATGTTATAATTAGCACAGTGGAAACATGTCATGCCAGAAAATATCGCAGTGCCGACACTCGGCCATGATTATTCGTTGATAGCTAATGCGGAATCACCGTTTGGTTTTATACCATTTATGTCACCTACCCCGACACCGGACAGCACTGTGCGTGTACGCTATTGGGAAATGCCCCCAGAGATGAAACCGGTGCAAACAGAGTTTGAGTTTCCTCCTATAATTATGGACAAATGGAAAGACCTGAACACAAGCAGTCATATGCGCCCATATTTGACTGCTGAAAGTTTACAGCAAAGGTTGGATTTAGCCGAACGGGCATTACGGATGTGTCTCCATAAGTTCGACGCCATTGCGTTCCAAGGCATGTCAGGGGCTTTTCTTGGGCCGCCGCTGGCCATGCGACTGCACAAAGATATGATTCTTGTCCGCAAGGATTGTGACGATTCTCATTCGGGACTGTCCTTTGAAGGTGTAAAATCATGCAGTCAATATGTAATTGTAGATGATTTTGCAAGTACAAAGAATACGATTCGACACATTGTAACAACTATATATAAACATATGGGACCAGAGGTTAACTGTGCCGGTTTAATTCAAGTTGAGTACCTAAACGAAAATATTCTAAGGGACATTGCAATTGGGATATGCGATCCTTTTGAGTACACTAAAGATGTGAATGAAATTCTCGCTAACCTGAAATGCGGCATTGAGCCATGAAAAAGAAAAAAGTTGTTGAAATTCCGCCTGAAATTCCGCAAGTGGGAGAGCTAGTTCGGTATTTTACCGAACAGGGTTGGCATATAGGAACGCTAGTTAAAAAGGTTGGCAAACGGTTTGTGATCAGTCCTGTTGCGGCGTATCATAAAGTCAAAGGCAAGCGTTGGAATGTGTGGGTGCCATTGACAGATGTACAAAAATTACCGCCTCGTATGGCAAACTACAATACACCCGTGGAGTTGTAAATGAACGACCTTGACCAATTTGTTGACCGATTCTCTGGACTCTCAGAGGAATATAAGTTTTATGGCGGTACTGTCACGCTCCAATATGAGCCGAAGAGTCACACCTATTTTCTTGTGCGCCCGAATGGTGAGCTTGAGCCACAACAGGGTGTAACGTCTGTCTGCCATATTATCGACAAGAGTAAGCAGCTAATCCCGTGGGGCTGCAAGATGATGGCTGCTAAATTGTTAGCCAATATCCCAACCCAAGCTGTAACGGTTGGCTTGGGGAAAGAATTAGTCGATGGTGGTATAATTGTTCCTTCTATAGATTTTGCCGACTTTGAGCATTTGGTACTCGATGCTAAGACGGCCCATAAAGAAAAGTTGGAAGAGGCCGCTGAGCTTGGAAGCTTTGCTCATTCATGGGTAGAACGGTACATCAAATCTATCCTTGCAAACGGCCCGGACTCTGAAATCACACAAGAAATTCTTTCAAATTTCCCATTTGATGACCGAGTTAAGAATTGCTGCTATGCCGCGTTAGACTGGATGCGGAAACACAATGTCCGTTGGCTCAGTGCCGAACGGAAGATTTATAGCCGCAAGCATAAGTATGCTGGAACGGCTGACGGCTTTGCACTGGTTGATTCGTGCGATGATCCTGCGTGTTGCCCGGTAAAGTTCAAAGATCGATTCTCGAATGTCGATTGGAAATCATCAAACTATCTTTATATTGAGTACATCCTCCAAGGGGCGGCGTATACAGCGGCCTATAACGAAGAATCATTATCTGATTACCTTGCGGCTGTAAACGGATCACCAATCAATAGTTATATCGAGACACCATCGATGATTACAGATCGATGGGTAATCCGTCTTGGCAAAGAGGATGCCGAATTTGACCCGTGGCACTGTGAAGAGGGGACGTTTAAGGCCGACCTTAACGCCTTCCTAGAGGCGCTGGCTCTTAAGAATAGTGTGGAAGCCATTGAGAAACGCATGGACGCCTATACGACCCTGCGGCGTGAGGCCAAGAAGCAAGCTAAGAAGGCCGCTACAGCAGCCGATAAGCAAAAAGCTAAAGAAGAAAAGGCTGCCAAGAAAACAGAAGCCAAGGCAAAGGCCAAAGAGGATTTAAAGATCAAATGCAAAGGTGCTGACCGGTATCGGGGCGTCAGGCGACCAACCTGTAATGACGGCAAAGGTTGTCAAACTTGTATAACAATATATCAGAATGCTCAGGCGGCTAAAAAAGTATCACAACATGCTGCTGCATCCAGTCTGTTGAGCCTATTGAAATGAGTTACATGCACGAGCAAGTTGGGCGATGTGATCCGGGTCGCTTGGCTCGATGGGCCAAAAAGCGTCGTGTCACTAGGTGCCTTTTTAATTTCTTTTTTGGAATTGAATCAGAAATACCGTTGTGTTGTGTCATTGAGTATACTATACGAAATGCTGGGCATCCAATTAAAAGTTTTTGTGTAGGAAATAACGCATGTCATGCAAATTTTGCACACTGTTGGTTCCACAGAAGATATGAGCATTTTCACGTGGTCCCGCGAGATTATGTAACTTCTTCTATGCTTTAACCATAACAAATGGAGGAACAAATGTTCATGCTCTGGAACTTCTTAGGTAATCTGGCTGCACAGGTATTATATGTGGTCCTGTTAATCATTGCGTCCCTAGTCGGGATTGCCATCTGCATTGCGTTTCCGTTCCTTATTATGGTAATTCTATTGGTTTTATTCGTGTTCCATAGGGAGTAGAAAAAATGCAGGAACGATGGGTACGCACAGAGGATTTAAGAATCGTGGCTAGAAAGCGTAAATGGGTACCTGCATGGTTGTGGATAAACATTATAGCTTTCTACAAGTTGTATGAAATATGGCCGCTTGGTTGGATGTGCTGCTGCATCCGAAATTGGTAATTCTTAACTTGACAACCGACCTGAAATGTGTTATAGTAATGCTGTATAGTGGAAAAAGGCAGGTACTCAGTGCCTAGCCTGTGGAAGCAAGGAGAAACATGAGCACTGCTCTTACAATCCCGAGTGGGGATACCGCGCTGGCTACCGTTCAAGAAGGGGGCCGTGGTATTGACTTCGGCGCGAGGATTTTCAAACTTCGGCCATCAACATTAACAATTGTTCAACCAAACAGTCAAGCCGAAGGTGCAATCAAGGGCAAGCTTCGTATCTCTCAGACCGGTGACCAGTACGATGAATTGGAAATGGTTCTTCTGAGTATGCCTGTTGAGCGTCGAGCCTACTACTTCGGCAAGCCGGGAGAGCTAAACCGGACTCCTGAGAACCTTATGTGCGCTTGTTCCTTGGTGATCCGTGATCGGAATGGTAAGGAACTGAGCGGCCCGGATGAGGGCGTTCGTGTTCCGGGGGCACTGAAATGCGCTAGTTGCCCCAAGGGTGACTGGTCCAAGTACCGGCAGACACATGAGCGCGAGGATATTCCACCTTGTGACCTGTTCTATCGTGGACTCTTCCTTGATACACAGTACCAACTACCGCTGCAATGGTATCTCCGCAGTACGGCTAAGACAGCGTTCGAGGGAGGCATGGCTAACCTATCACGCAAGTTTGTCATGATGAAGGCTAAGGGTCTGAACCCAAACATCTACGATGTGAGCTTCAAGGTCACAACGAAGAAACAGCAAAAAGGCAATCTGCTTACCTATGTGCCGGTATTCAGTGACTTCACCCTGTTGTCACCAGAATCAATCGAAAAGTTCGGTGAAGTCTATCAGCAATTTGTTGGTTTCGCTGAGAGCGCGGACGATGGTGATGTAGTGGACCCGGTAGCACAAACTGAAACGGCTATAAACGATCAAGTGGGTGGGGAAGATTCAAGCGCACCCATTGAAATCTAACGGAAGTGATGGGTTGCGTTGGCGCATCCCTTAACGGCTGACCTAATACTTAGGGAACTCATGGCACCAAAAACCTGTAGTGGAATCGCCATTGTAGAAATGCCGGTGTAACAGTTGGGCCAATGACTGCCGGGAAAGACCGGCGCTTTTTCCCATGTGTAGCGGCTGTGGTAAGCATGGGTTTATGGCGCAGCCTCCGGGATCGTAGGAACCGTAGCGATCAGGACATACCCACGGTTCCTTTTTGTTAGACTAGGGGGAGCTTTGCACCTATATTCTTATCTGGATATTGCCAAACTGGAACGGCACATTAAAGACGGCCTGGTGACAGTGAATCACCACAAGACACTACCTCTCCGTCAATTCACATACACCCGTGCAACAATTTTAGAAAACAAGTGGGACGATGTGACCACTAAGTGCCGTGGTCTGATTGTTGGGCCGAATCAAAAAATCATTGCACGTCCATTTGAGAAGTTTTTCAATTTCCAGACAAGTTATCGACCTGAGACGCATCTTGCCAATATGCCAAAAACACTACCCATTGTTACAGAAAAAATCGATGGTAGTCTTGGCATATTATATCATTTTCCAGAGACATTTTATTGGAAGATAGAGAATGGAAAAGAGCCAACAAAAATTGGCGATAATTATACAGGCATTGCTACCAAAGGATCATTTCATTCTGACCATGCGGTATGGGCAACTCTTCATTACTTGAGCCAATATAAATATGCAAAATGGCCCGTAGGATACACACCACTTTTTGAGATTATCAACGAACAGATACAGCACCACATTATCCACTATGGTTGTCCCGGTAAGCTCGTGTTGATTGGATTGGTTAACAACGAAACCGGGGAAGAGGCTGACTACAACACGTGCTATTTTTGGGCCAAGCGCAACGGCATGGAGCTTGTAGATATTTATGGAAAAACTGTGGAAGAGGTTTGTACAGAAGATCGAATCAACCATGAAGGCTATGTTTTGACATGGACGAGAACCGGCGAGTCACCACTTAAACTCAAGGTCAAGCATGAGAATTTTTTAGCTATGCAAGCAATCGTTCACAATGCTACTCCCAAGGCTATTCTAGCGGCCCTTGAGGATGAGAGATACGAACAGATCAAAGAGTGGACCACAACAGTAACGGGACCAGTGACGAATTGGATTCAAGGTTGGGTAACCCGGCTGACAGAAGCATTCAATACAACTTACGCCAAAGCGTATCATCTGTATTTAGACACAGGGTACGTAGCACGAATTCGTAAAGAGTTTGCTGAAATCGTGATCGGAAAAGCGCCAGAATTGGCAAACATTTGTTTTGCCCTTCTTGACCGAAAAAAGTATAAAACAGCAGTCTGGAAAGTTGTCAAAGAACAGTTTAAAAACCAACTGGCGCAGCCATTCACCACGAGTACAGAAGTAGACGAGGAGTTGGAATAGATGCTAAAAGTTTATTTGGCAGCGCGGTATGACCGTAAAGAGGAAATGAAGGCTTATCGTGAGATTTTACAACGTGACCACAATGTAAAGGTTACCTCAAACTGGCTCGATGAGCCAACTAGTCCAAGCAGCAACATGGGAGAAGAGACAGATATATTCTATACTATGACAGCCTGTAAAGACCTTATGGACGTTGATGCTGCTCATGTGGTGATCTTCTTTAGTGAAAACCCATTGCAAAGATGGAAGCGCGGTGGGCGACACGTTGAGTTTGGTTATGCACTGCGGGCTGACAAAACTATTTGGGTAGTAGGTCCAAAGGAAAATGTTTTCCACTATCGACCACGAGTGCATCATTTTGAAACTTTTGAAGAATTAGTAGAAAAAAAGTTATCGAGGAAGAAATAATGGACGAAATTGTTTTGGTAGGCGAGGCTGTAGCCGGTGAGTCAGCAGCGGCCCGAAAGAAACTTGAATCCCTGATTAACGCTGCAACTCAAAATCTGTTCGATATTGGCGAACAATTTTTTAAAGTAAAAGACGGCAAGCTGTACCAGCCTGAGTTCAATACCTTTAGAGATTATATTCGCAGTTTGAAATTCAAGGAGAGCCGGGCACGGTATCTTGTGCGCATCTTTGAAGTTACCAAAGAACTTAAGATACCGAAATGCAAGTATGAACCCTTGGGTACTACGCGCATGAGGGAGATCACATCGCTGGACCCCAAGGGCGAATGGATCAATCCGGAGAACGGTGACAAGTACGCCATCAAGGACTTCATCTTGAAGTTTATTCAGGCCGGTGAAACCATTTCAATAGACGACTTGCGCCGTCACGTCCGAACACTTAAAGGTTTGATTGGCGAGAACGATTTGATGCATATAACGTTCACACTTAAGCGCATTGGGTATGAAAATAATCTTCGCCCGGCGCTTGAAAAAGTGAAGCTACTCATGGGCACGAAGCCCAAAGACGAAGAGGGCAATGCAGAGCTACCGAGTGATGGGGCTGCTCTTGAAATCATGGCAATTATCATCAACGCTGACGAAACACTGACACTTGAAAAGTTTGAAACGTTACCGGACCCGGAGGAGAAAAATGAAGCGACTGTTTAAAAATTTCATCAAAACCTTTATTGCCAAACATACCGGGTTCATTTATAATGGACCCGATGTTCACAACAACAAAGGGGGCTTTGGCTTTTTGTTCTATTCGGTTGATAGCCCATCGGTCTATGATCCTGCCCGTATAGCTAAAACGCTGGCATGGATTATTGTCGGGAGTCACGTCTACAAGTTTAGCAAGTAGGGACAAATGAGACACCAGCTTAATATATTGTTATGGAAACTAGGCGGTGCGTTTGTTCCCTTCATGGCGTTGTTGGTGGTGCCTGTCTATGGAAGCATGATCCTGAATATAGGATTGATTGCTTCGGTAATCATTTGGGCCAATACTGCCGGATATTTGGAGGGCAGAAATGCCGAAAAGAAAAATTGAACCATTGGGTTATCATCTTCTTGGAAACCTAGTCGATGCAAATAATATCCGTATGGCTGTCCTTGAAGTTGAACCAGATTTGACCGATGTAATTCCACGTGTACCTGCAGCTGTACGCGATGATTTTGGCCGTGTAGGGGTTTTAATGAGCACTGCTCCAATTACTTATCGATGGGTTGGAAAAGTGACAAAAGCAAAAGCAATTGAGTGTTTTGCACCAAAGGGAAAAAAAGTTTCCGCTGCTGTTGCGAAAAAGAAAATGGCATAGTGGACAGGAGGAACAAATGCCGTTACTTAAAGGTAAGTCGCGTGGCGTAATGAGCCACAACTACAAGGTCGAGCGGGCCGCTGGCAAGCCAAAAAGGCAAGCCATTGCGATCATGCTTAACAAAGCTGGCGTCAAAAAGGCAAAGAAAAAGAAGAGGCGCTAATGAATCCATGGTACGGATTTGACCTAGATGGAACCCTTGCAACCTATGATGGATGGAAGGGTCCGCATCATATTGGAGAACCAATTCCGACTACAATTGCCCGACTTAAGGAACGTCTTAGGTTAGGTCAGGAAGTCCGTATTTTTACGGCTCGCGTAGCACCGCCTGATCCAATACTATCTTCGGAACAGTTCGCTCGTCGTTCGGAAGAGGTAAAAATAGCGTACTATGAAATTAAAAAGTGGTGCCTCAAGTACATTGGAAAGGTGCTGCCAATTACTTACCAAAAGGACTTTGGCATGGTGAACCTTGAAGATGATCGCTGCACCCAACTTGAACCCAATACTGGCCGTTTAGCTACAGAGGTTTCCTATCTCAAGGGCTTCGGTGATGGTATGTTAGCAGCACAAAATACGGAACAATTACACCATGACTTTGAAGAGGCAGTTAGGATTGCCGACTGAGCTATCTACAGCATGTTTTAAACGGGATGGGTATCGTTGCCGACACTGTGGGGATTCAAATGGGCTGCATCCGCACCATGTGATCTATAGAAGTCATGGCGGTGCAGATGAACTAAACAACTTACTCACACTCTGTTGGAGTTGCCACAGAGGTACTCACGATGGGAGCCTGAAAATTGAAGTTTTGTCTTTACTGGAAACTAATTTGGTAGTAAAATTCACACGGATTGGAAAATGGATACCAAAATAAAAACATGCACTAGGTGCAAAAATCTAAGAAATTTTCACAATTTTACAAGTATACCGGGAGCACTGCGAGGCGCTCAATTTGCAAGAACTGTTACAAAAAACTCAATAAATTGTGGAGAAAAAAGAATCGAAAACAAAGATTGCTGTATGACAGGCAATACAGACGAGCACACAGCAACCGGATAAATGAAACACGTCGTATACGAGATGCCAACAATCCAGCACAAAAAATGCTTATATGGGCTAAACGTAGGGCAAAAAAAAATTGGCGTTTCATTTTCTCTAACGAGTGGTGATATTTTTATACCAAAAGTTTGCCCGGTCCTTGGTATACCTTTATTTGTTGGAAAAGGAAAGCAAGGTCCAAATTCTCCTAGTCTTGACCGTATTGATTCAAAATTAGGATACATGTCGGATAACGTTATGGTAATATCGTATAAAGCAAACGCGATGAAGCAAAACGCTAGTAAAGAAGAGTTGCTTTTATTTGCTGATTGGGTATACCAGAATGTTTGAGGATCGTCCATATCAAACAGAGGCAAAAGATGCCGTATACTCCGGTGTCAAGGCTGGTGTGTTTAAACAACTTGTCGAAATGGCTACCGGTACTGGCAAAACTATTGTATTTGCAAAGCTTTATGAACATTTAAAGCCGTTGCTTCCCGGTAAAATGTTGGTGTTGGCCCACCGAGAAGAGTTGATCGACCAGAACATTGAGAAACTAAGGCTAACCAACCCATCCCTCCGAGTAGACAAAGAGAAAGCAGAGCATCACGCAGACCCGGCCAACGCTGACATTGTAGTGGCTTCTGTGGCGACGTTAGGGCGTAAGGGTACCAAGAGGCTGGAATCCTACGACTGGTCGCAATTTGACAAGATTGTGGTCGATGAGGCTCATCATTCTACAGCCCCTAGCTATACAAATATCCTTGAGGCGATTGGAGTCTTAGCGGACGACAATAAACGACTGCTTTTAGGGGTCACGGCAACTGGTCGAAGGGGCGACGGGCAACCTTTAGCGAAGGTTTACAAGAAGATAACCTATCACTATCCGCTACGGAAAGCCATTGAAGATGGTTGGCTAGTTGAACTTCGTGGATATAAAGTTAGTACAACTGCTTCCTTAGATGGTATTAAGATTGTAGCCGGTGATTATGACCAAAGAGAACTGGCAAACACTGTTGACACCCCCGAACGCAACCAGACAGTTTTAGATGCATGGCTTAAATATGGGGAAAATCGGCAGACCATAGGGTTTACGGTGAGTATAGAACATGCCAAGAATCTTGCGGCCATGTTCCAGCAACACAGCGTAAAAGCCGAGGCTATTTGGGGTGATGATCCTGACCGAGCTAAAAAATTAGAGCGCCATAAACGGGGCGACATTACCGTACTGTTCAATTGTGGTGTGCTGATCGAGGGCTATGATGACTGGCGGGTGTCCTGCATCGTTCTTGCGTGCCCAACTAAGTCCCCGGTGAAATTTATTCAGACCATAGGACGCGGCACACGACTAGAAGATGGTTGTGGCAATCTCAATAACATTATAGAGGAACCAGAGCATCCGTACAAGCGAGATTGTCTTGTTCTTGACGTTGTAGATAATGCCAAGCGTAATACACTGGTGACGCTCCCAACGTTGATGGGCATGAGCGCGGTGTTGGACCTTCACGGCAACGGGATTGTAGAATCAATTAAGAAGCTGGAAGAGGCACAAAAAGAACATCCCAACATCGATTTTAGTACGCTTGCGGATATTACCGAGCTACAAACACACATCAAAGCAATCAACTTGTTCGAGTACCACTTTGCTCCCGATGTGGAACAGAACAGTGAGCTTAGCTGGTTTGTATCGCCCACGGGTTCTTACGTTCTCCTGTTACCTAACAAAGATTATTTGGAGATTGAACAGAATCTACTTGACAAATGGGAACTTCATGGTACAATAAAAGGTAAAGTATATCACGGAGAACGGGACACCATCGAGGCAATGTTTATGGCCGCCGATGATTTGATCTTCAAGGCAATACCAGAAGTGTTAAAGATCATTCGCCGCAAAGAAAAATGGCATGATGATCCAGCAACCGATGAACAAATGGAACTTTTGAGAAAATTTTATAAGAAAGGCATCAAAGCCGGAACTGTAGTCATTCCGCCGAACTTGACAAAAGGCCAAGCAAGTAGGAAGATTACAGAGGCGATAGCATCCAAGAGAAAATAGGAGGAACAATGGAAATCACCCTTGAAATACCAATCACACTGGAAAATGCAGCGCCATACAGTTTGAATGTAGGTGAGGGAATGCGCGTACCATTGAATGAAGAAAAAACAGATTTTGAGACGATTATTAGATTACATGAAGATGCGTTTCTAGTTATTAACACACTACTTAATACAACATTTATCCATTCCTGTGGTAGTAAAGCTCAATTTGTATATGACACAGATTTTGCCATGAAAACTGGTGAGAAACTTCCACCGGGAACCATCATTAAGTTTACGCTATAGGGGGAACTATGGAGCCGAATAAAGCCAACCATCAAGCTAACATTGTGAAGATTGAAACGATTCTGCCGCACCCTGACCCTGAGACGGTCAATCTGGAAATTATTCCAATAGGGGAATATCAGGTTGTAGTGCGTAAGGGCGAGTTCAAGGTTGGCGATTTAAGCGTTTACATCCAACCCGATAGTGTGGTTCCACAAACTGAGCCATTTCGCTTCATTTGGCAACCATATTTAGATTCCCTTGGCGCTGATCCTATGCCGAGTGATCCTAACATTATATGGAAAGATTTGGGTCCGGTACCCGTTCCAATAAAGAAACGCCGTATCACCGTCCGAAGATTCCGCAAAGAGTGGTCCGAAGGTCTACTTATGCCCCTTGCCGATGTAGTTTCCTTTCCGGTATACAATGGAGACGGAATTGGAATTAACGACCATATATATAAAGTAGGTGACGATGTATCAGACCTGTTAGGCATCACGCACTATGTCCCGGAAAGCGATGGAGAAGAAACCAAAGCCGACTGTGGGGCCGCACCAAAGCGCAAAATTCGTTATCCAAGGACTCTCAAGGGTTGGTTCAGGTTCATTTGGAGCCACATCACCTTCAACAAGCGTGGTTGTGAGCAAGCTATCATAGTAAACTTCACAATTCCGACCTACGATGTAGAGTCGCTAAAAAATTATCCACATGCTTTCACGGAGTATGAGCCAGTCTTTGTGACGGAAAAGATTCATGGAAGCAATAGCCGATTCGTCGCCATTGATGAAAAACTATATATTGGTTCACACTATCAATGGAAACGTGCTGGTGGTTCCGATGTATGGAATAAAGTCATAAGACAGCACGAATGGATTAGTAAGTGGTGTTTCGCACACCCCGGTATGGCACTCTATGGCGAGTCTGTTCCGACACAAGGAAAGTTCAATTACGGCTGCAAAAAAGACGAAACAAAGTTCTTCGTATTCGATGTGTGGGACTCTAACAAAAACGAATGGGTTCACCATCTTGATTGGAACGGCATTAGGATTCCACAAGATTACATTGTTCCTGTTCTCTATGTTGGACCCTACGACCGGGAAACAATACAAAAGATGGTAGACGGTCAATCAAGTGTGGTGGGGGCTAACCATTTACGCGAGGGTGTAGTTATCAAGACACATTCCCCGTATCGCCATATGCGCGGCATCGGGCGTCTACAACTCAAAGTGGTCTCCAATGCCTTCTTGAAAGCAGACAGCTAAAATGAGACAGTATAAAGTTTGTGTTGGCCTTCGTACCTTGTGGTTGTCCTATGCGGCTACAAAGGGAATCCTAGAGGGATGGTTTAAGCAATTGGGCTGCATACATTACTGCAATCAAATATCTGATCCCAACGCATGTTGTCCCACCGCTCACGGTGCGTCGGAATCTGATTGTACCTGTACTTCACCAGATAAGTATTTTGTGAGCCGAGAGGTTGAAGATGGAAAAATTTCCGTATGAAACATGCGCCCTCATCACTGTCATTATCTTCTTGTTTCTGTTCGTAATATATTTATCTTTTGGACTGCCGGTGCCGGGATGAGAGAGTCAACCATTCCAAATGTCGAGTGCGAAGTTATAAAGGGACGCGCCAACAAAGAGCGTTGGGTACTCTTTGGAATCTGTGTCGCCAACAAACCGGCTAATAAAACTGCCGAAAAACTTGATGGTTTTTTAGATTGGTATCGATTTTCCAACGAGACACCTTTTCAAATCGTTGCACACAATATTGATTGTTCAGGATTCATGGCTACATTGCGATTGTTTAAGTTTGGTCAATATACGCGCATCGAGCGTGCATTCCGCGAGGTTACCAAACTCGATGTGGAAAAAGACCTTTCTGTGGAGAGACTAGAAAGCATACCCGGCATCGGTCCCAAGACTGCTCGAATGCTTATGCTCTACATAGACCCTGATCTTAAAGTAGTTCCGCTTGACACTCACGTTCTTAAGTACCTGCGCTTAATGAATGTGTCGGGCGTCCCAAAATCTACCCCACCGAAGGGCAAGACCTATAAACGACTAGAAGATATATTTATAGCAGAAGCCGTTGCTCAAGGTAAGTCGGTACGCCAGTTGGACACCGAAGTGTGGCAAGCATACTCATCGGGCGATTTATCTAAACTGCCACAACCAATGAGGTTAATTAATTAATTAATGGATAACAATGGGTGGATTAATGTAAAAGACCGTCTACCGGAAATGAGCGGTTTTCAGGACGGCGGTACAGATAGGGTTCTAGTATATTTGAAACGAAACTATTCCCCTCGTCAAGCTGTTGCCTTTGGTGATTGGTCTGAAAATGGATTTACATGGTATTTCGACTATTCGCATATGCTTAAAGACTCTGAGGTAACACATTGGCAACCATTACCTACCCCACCAAATTAAATCGATTTACAACTTGACAAAATAACCCATTCTGTGTTATAGTAGGTATATAAATGAATATCCCGGAAGGTTTTGAAGGAAGTCCTTCCTTCCAGTTCATCCAGTCTCGTGGTTGGAACTGGAAGGAAGGAACAGCGCCAAACATCGAGCTTGAGGAATGCCCATACTGCGGTAAAGGCGGCTATGGGCACTTCTACATTGAGATTCACGGCAATGATAGCGAACGCCGGAACCGCGATGGCCTACATATCTGCCAAAAATGTGGAAAGTCAGGTCGTCTTGTAAACATTAAGGAGTTTTTAGGAATAAATATACCCGGCATAGAATCTAGGCGCGATTGGGCAGGAGACACAATAAAACGAGAATCATTGCCAGATATTGAAGAAGCACATCAGTTGCTTCTTAGTGACACAAAAGCAATGGATTATCTTGTTAATAATCGTGGTTTTTCAGTAAATATCATTAAAGAACGCAAGTTGGGCCTTATACCGCAACGATATTTCAAAGAAGCAGGAAATGTTCGGGCGCTAGTATATCCGTATCTTGTTAATGGCTCTTGTGTTTTTGTGCATTATCGCACGCTGCCTGATACTACTCGTCCGGGTGCTGTGCCAAAAGGCTTCTCTAGCCCAACTGGATGGGATGCTCCGCTTTATAATGGAGAGATTTTGAAAGAGGGGCTACAGAGTGTCGTATTTGTTGAAGGCGAGGCGAACACGATTGCCGCGCTGGATAAAGGTGTTACAAACATCTGCGGTGTCCCCGGTGCCAATTTCAAAAAGGCCGACTGGATCACCCAACTAGATGAGCTTGGTCTTGAAAAAATTTATATCTGCTACGACAAAGACAAGGCCGGGCAGAATGCCGCCCAAGAAATCGCCAAGCGTATCGGCATTGATAAGTGTTGGAAAATCGATTTACCTGACTTCGAGGTAACCACAGAGTTTGGCGAGACTCGTAGGGGCAAAGATTTGAACGAATGGTTCACAGTCGGCGGTGGAACGGCTGAGGAGTTCGAGAGACTGAAACAAAACGCCCTACAATTCGACGTAGAGGGCGTAAGTAGCGCCAGAAATGCTCTACAAGCTCTGCTTGATGAGTTCAACGGGAATCATAGCGTAGAGGGCAAGTACAAATCCCAATTCTGTGACCTGAACAAACTGGTAACGTTCGACTCAGGCGACGTGATCGACATTATCGCTGAGGAAAAGATGGGCAAAACAACGCTCGCCTTGAATCTTCTTGACCACATGGTGACTACCTACGGGGAAGATGGTATATTTATATGTGGTGAAATGACACGCCTCAAGCTGGCCCGTAAGTGGATTTGCTACAGAGGCCAAATTGCAGACAATATACCTAAGAACCCGGAGGAAGCACAAGCCTTATTAGACGAATTTCTCACTAAGATTCCACAGGTACAGCAGATGGCGGCTGAATCGCCCGGCGAACTATACTTTTGTTCACCACGTTACAAGACGGAGCAAGACATATACCAACTTATCCGAGACGTGATTCGACGCTACGGCGTCAAGTGGATCGTCATTGACAACCTACAACTCTTTATTGACACTATCACATCTAACGGAAAACAAAACAGGACTGAACGCATATCGTCATTCAGTAAGGTGCTTGCTCAGTTCGCCAAGGATTACGGTGTACAAATCATTCGCATCCTGCAACCGCACCGCGTGTTAACAGGCAATATTGCGACCAGCAGCAACAATGATGGGTCGTCACAAGTAGCCAAAGACTGCGACTGCAACATTGCCCTTCACCGCGACCGCATAGGCAGCAACAAAATTGACGAGGTAGCCAAGGCTGAGGGCACAACAATTTCAGAATCATTCTCTGACAAAGCACTTATCTCTGTCGGATTATCGAGGTATTCCAGTGGCGGCAGGATGTGGCTCATTGTTGATGGGGCACGTAGCACGTTCCGAACCTATAACGTTGAAAACGTCATGGCATCAGAAGCATCGCGGTCTGAGGTAACTAGAGATACATTCGCCCAACAAGTCCAAGAACGGACGGCTAATGGTACCGGGGCTGCAATAAGTACGGATGGAGACGCAGGAGCAATAGAAATATAATGGGACAGCGGTTGAGTTTTTCCCGCATTTTGAAGATTATTAAAAAAGAAGATGCAGAGACAATAACTGATCTTCTGGTGAAATGCGGCTTTACTTTGAAACGCCTTGATGATGGCGTATTTCGGGAAGTATTTGAGATCGTGGGAAGCGATGTAGTGGTCAAAGTTCCCAAGGATGGCGATGGGCTGTGTCATGCAAGCGATGAGGCAAAGGGATGGAAGATAGTTCACACATCAAAGCATCCGGCAGCGGTAGAAGCTAGACGACATATACCGAGTAGGTTTGCGTATGACGAACCATCGGGCTTTATCTTCATGCCAAAGTACCAAGTGAGTAAAGCTCACAAGTATGATAATGAAATGAACCGATTGAACAAATTGTTCCGGCAGGTTATTTGCAACGGTAAGAAAGCCGACATTGATCTAGGGGCCAGTAAATACGACAACTATGGTCTTGACAAGCACGGGAAATTAGTCATATTGGATATGGGATGCTTTACTGAAGATTGGTGGAAAAGCTAGGAGGAGTAATGGCAGAAATTACAGAAACAGTTTGTGATGTAGTAGAATGCAATCTACGTGACACACGTCAATTTTCATTGTTTAGTCACACCAGATTCAACGGCACTAACATAGATACATGGGATTATGTATTTGATCTTTGTCCAACCCATGTGGCAACGTTATTACAAGTATTACTTACTAACTTTTCACGACTTGATATTATAACCCGAGTACAGGTAAAAGATATACTTGCTCACATGAATATTCGCACAAGGCTTCGCTAATGAACCTGACCGAAGGATTGAAAAAAGCGCACGAAATTGATGTACGGATGCGGCGGAACTTCACTGGTTTTACTTTTGAAATGTTCAATTTCGTGCTTCAATTCCAACATAGCGTGTGTGCTATTTGCGGGCGCAAAGGCCATTATTTACGCCTTTCTCTCGATCACGACCACAAATCTGGAAAAATTCGAGGAGTGCTTTGCTGGCGATGTAACCGAGCACTAACAGCATTTGACGATGATCCAATACGATTCGGCAATGCTGCACGCTATTTAACAACTCCACCGGTAACGGGGGCTTTTGGAAAGGAACTTTATACACTGCCGGGCCGAGTGGATACAAAGAAGCGACGGAAGATGGTAGAAGCCTTCCGTCAGGGTAAAATAACGATAGAGGGCTATCATGGGGAAATATCGCCCGCGCCCGCGCAAGCGGACGAACAGCAGCCGATTCGCAGAGAACCGTAGAGCTTTTGTAGATATATTTGGTGATCCATTTGCATTACCGGAGTCGATTGAAGGCCAGTACCAGCGATTGAAATCACGTGGGCTGAGGGATTCTCTCGGTCATCTTGGTAAAAGTAAGACCACAAAGAATCTTGCCAGTCCAAGTCCGGTGGACTTCTTCTGTGACGTGGATAAAATCGTGAAAGGGGAACTGAGTGACGATGAGTATAGACGCTTTGTTGATACTTACCTCTTGGAAAATGAGCCGCCAAGTCTCAACCAGAACGAACGCAATTACATTGAACAGCGCCTTGGCAAGATGTTTTTGAAACGTGGTGTCAGTCCGGTGATTCGGTATTTTATGACTTTCAGAAAAAAATATATCAAAGAGAGGCGATATGTTCGTAAAGCGGGTGATAAGAGTCAGTCTGGAAGAGATTGATCCAAACGGAATCTTTCAGAACGTATTCCGGCAATACTTGGATGAAGTAGACGGCAGGGAACTATTTCCTGCAACATTAGGCGCGTTACGACAAAAGTATGGACTGAATTTTCCTCAGTTCAAAGCTCAAGAGGCTAGGCATCTGGAAGAACAATCTAAGAAAAGGGAGAAGGAACGTGAGCGACGTAGAAACAATTACACTCATACCGGCGGAGATCAAAACGGAGACGGGAGCGGAGGCAATCGCGGCAAACGGGTATACTCTGATAGAGGAAAAGACCGGGGAGATTATTAAGAAACATCCCGAGGGTAAACCTGACCGGTACGGCTTGCGCTACTTCAAACAAATCAAGAACGAAAAAGGCGAAGATGAAGAAGTCGAAATCACCCGTGGTGAGTTCAAAAAGGATCGCAAGTTGCACGTCACGCTTCAATTTAACCGCATTCCGCGCTGTCAGCACAAGTTTGTCCCCGGTGCGGAACCGCGTCACCGCAACTGTGAAATGTGCTGGTTCACGTTCTTTCGGGCACACGGTGAGCTGACACAATCCTTGGATGAACTGTTCGCAAAGCACGGTAAGGCCGGGCTGCTACAAGTTCGTGGTACGAAGTTCGTAAAGAACTTCCTTAAATTCATGGCAACCCTTGCGGAGTGGAAGAAGCAAGTTGAAGCGGCAAAGGGTACAGGAGTGACAAATGGCAATGAAATATGAAGCAAAGAAAACGTGGCACGTAGTGGAATGTGGAGAACATTCTAATGACCTACGAGCCGCATTACAGGGCATTGAAAATCAAGGGGGAGAAGTTTTTGCTGTTCACCAAAGTAGCATTCTCGCTTATGGCGCATTTGGGTATAAGATTATATACTATACGACTGTCGAACAAAGTGTTATCAAAGGGTTTGAGGTTTAACACATGTTAAGTTTTCGCAATGTAGCAACATCACCGTCCAGAAAAACAAAAATTTGGTCAGTATATTGTGCAAATTTATATCTTGGGGAAATCAAATGGTATGCCCCATGGAGACAATATTGTTTTGCTCCAATTCCCTATTCATTATTCGACCATTCATGTCTAATGGAACTTGCTGAGTTTTGTAACGACAACACAAAAAATCACAGGAAACAAAATGGCTAAAACATCGCTACAAGATTTAACTGAAATAGTTGGACGGGTGCAAGCTGCCCAAACTGCCGTCAATGAAGTTGTCGCTAAAGTTTCCTCTGTCCCAAAGGATAAGGTCGCTGCGCTTAAGGCAGTCGAATTGGCATTGGACAAGCAGTTCAATACGACTCACTCTCTTATTCGCCTTGGCAGCCGTGTGGGTGTCAAAATGCCCCACATTGCCACGGGTATTATTTCGTTAGACAATGAGGTATTTGGTATAGGTGGTGTGCCGCGAGGCCGTGTAATCGAAGTCTATGGCCCTGAATCCGCCGGTAAAACGACCGTGACATTAGAAATCATCGGGGCGGAACAAAAGAATGGCGGCCTGTGCGCTTTTGTAGACGCTGAGCACGCTCTCGATCCGAATTACGCGCACCAGCTTGGGGTAGACGTTGACAATCTATGGGTCTCACAACCGGACAACGGTGAGCAAGCCTTGGAGACTGTAGCCGCTCTTATCGAGTCTCGGGCTGTAACCTTAATTGTTGTGGACTCTGTAGCTGCTCTTGTACCACAGGCTGAGCTTGACGGGGAAATGGGTGATAGCCACATGGGATTGCAAGCCCGGCTAATGTCCCAAGCAATGCGTAAGCTTGTGGGTATTGCCGCTGTAAACGGGGTGACGGTAATCTTTATCAACCAACTTCGTGAGAAGATCGGTGTTATGTTCGGCAATCCTGAGACAACTACCGGAGGCCGGGCGCTCAAATTCTATTCAAGTGTGAGGCTCGATGTGCGCCGGGCACCGGAGGGAACCATCAAGGTTGGAGATAAAATTATAGGACACAAACTCAGAATTAAGGCTGCCAAGAACAAAGTAGCCACTCCATTCCGTGAAACCATCGTGAACTTGATCTATGGAGTCGGCATTGACCGCATAGCTGATCTTGTCAATGTCGGAGTAGACCTTGGTGTAATCGAAAAGAGCGGTTCGTGGTACAGCTACAAAGGGGAGAGATTGGGTCAGGGTATTGAGAAGATCAAGGATAACCTAAACCCTGAATGGGAAGCCAAACTTAGAACAGACGTACAGGCGGCCATTGAGGCCAAAGCGGAGAAAAACTAATGTACTATCTTCTATATCGATCATTGATGAAACTGTTGCACAAATTTCATCTACATTACGCCCCACCGGTTTATCCAATGGGAGATACTATGTTGTGGTGCAAATGGTGTGGTCTACGATACCAAGTTCCTTCTGGTAAAAATATACTAGAATGGAAATCAACACCAAAGGCTGCCCAATGCGCGTTTACGGATTATCCTGCTGTACGGTGCAAAAGAACTACGCTCAATGAGGGCGACTATTGCCCTGAACATACAAAACTTGTATATGCATGGAGGCGTAAAAATGAGCGACCAAGCGGAACATGAGACACTAGGAAACAAACCAAGGCCAAATCGCGGACAACAGGCACGCAACCGGCAGAAGCAAACGAGAAAGGCAAAGACGCATAAAGCTAAATTTATAGCGAAACGCGCTGCGCCGAAGTTTCTCTATCTATGCAAATGCCACGGTCAACGGGCAACCAAGCCGCCATGTGAACGTGCCAATGACGACATTAGGGAAAACAAGTTCAGCGAATCGCCACTCGGAACATGGAATTGCTCTGTGACACATCAGAAATGCAAAGTAGACCGGTGTATGCCGGAAAAGCCTAAAGAGGAGTCAAATGAAACTCTTAAAAATGAAAAATCTAACACTGTATAGCCATATAGGGCCAACATGGAATTACGCATTAGGCTTAGGAATAACTGTGAAATGGGAAAATGTAAAGTATCCCTACTATCCAAATGGATGGATAATATTGAAGTTTGGTTTCAAATCAGTAATGTTTAGTTGGATTTTAGAAACGCACCCAAAAGAGGATAAAAATGCAAACAGCGCAAGTTGATGTATTGCTACCAATGAATGTAAACGTTTCCATTGATGATAATGGGACGGCTATCTATTACAAAGATGGTAACTTAGTGGTTATTGGGGTCGGTCAAGACGTTTGGGATGCCTTGAATGACTTTCGCATTGAATTCGCCGCCAAGGTCCATGCACTCGCTAATCCGGTGACGGTCTGTACCACAAGTACCAACACCGGGCTTCCAGTGTGGCCGTGTTCGCCTTACTGCCGCATTCATATGGTGTAACCTACCCAAAACCTTCTCCAACGCCTTAAATCGCCTCCTAGAGCCTTCTGTAGACACAAAAAGAGACCCGGCTTGCGCCGGGCCTTCTTGTTTTCGAGTTTGGTCGGTCTTGCGGGTCTCCCTTGTGACCAGCACCGCACCCACATTAACAGCCGCATGGCCGCCGTCCTTTGGGCGTTTAGACGATCAACCGATAATCTATCTTACCTTAAGATATATTTTTATCAAAAGTACCAAAGCAGCGCACACCAAGAGCAGCATCAGCGCGTGGTACTGCGGAGCCATCAAAACCCAGAATTACCAACTATTAGGAGCAAAGAAAAGTCTGAAAAGGCTCTGCACAAGGCCCCCCTAATTATGTATTCCCATAGCAGAAATTTGGATCGTATTTCCTATAAGGTCCGAACAACTAGGATTAATATATATCCCGCCAACAAACCCATCAAGCGTAATCGAACTAAGGCTTATATCAGCAGCGGCCACATCGAATACCGAGTTATCATTATCGTGTATACATGAGAATATAACGGCATAGTTCAAGTCTGAAAATGGATGGGGCCAAGTCACCGGAATAAGTGCAAAATCAGCCGAAACATCATCGTCTGTAATTGTATACGGCCCTGTACGAACAACTTCAACTTGCCTAAGAGGCAATGTTGTAGTGTATGCCGAAATGTTTCCAAACTCATCAACTTGCCACGAAATATTCACACACCCGCTAGGTGCGATTGGTGTATCAGGATTTAGAGTAACTTTTGAGTTACTGCGTAAAATCTCATTAAGATCGAAAGGCAACGGAACATTAAAATTTGCCATGTTTCATTTCTCCAAGATACAACGCGCTCTCTGCCACTTTCCCTCTGCACACCATATCTACGTCTTTATTAGCCTACTAACCAATTTGTTCCATCTGAATAAACTGGAACCTTACCAGAATAACCACCCACATACGCAGCCCCAAATATCGTTGTCTGTGCGTCACTAACGAAAGCCCTAGCACCCATACCGGCTGTAACAGCACTAGGAAGCGCAGTACCCGCTACACTGTAAACAACCTGTGCCTGAGTATAGAATTTAACTCAGGAGGCAAAGAAACATTATAGTGAGCCATCTTGTTACCTACTTGCAAATCAAAACTTCACATGATCCAAGGTCCACACGGTTGCAGCGCCAAGCGCAAATCCTATCTTAAACCACTTTGATTTTGATTTAGTTGCACCTGCTTTAGCCGATGCTACCTCTGCCTTGCACGCCACATCGTCGGCGGCAACAGTGGACTTTAGCCCGGTAACTTGGTCGGTCAAAGACTTATTAAGCACGTTTGCTGAATCCACTTCCTGCTGCTTGGAATCAACCATTGTAATCTCGTTCTTCAAATCCATTTGAAGAGTTGGGACTAACTCTAACTGTTCTACCGTATCCAAAGCAACCGTGTTGGTTACCTCAATACCGCTAGCAGTTGCGGTAATGTCAGTCGGTTGAGCAGTCACCAATGTGGCCCATCGAGTTGCCAGTTGCGGGGGCGTCATATGCTGATCCGTAACTTGCTGTTGTTGTGTTGCTGTGTCCCTTTGTTTAATGAGTGCCGTTAAAGCTGCGTTCTCCTGCGACACTGTAATTACTAACTGCTGATACTGAGCCGTCAGAGCCGTAACTTGAGCAGCAGCTTGTGTATCTTTGGCTTTCTGCTCGTCCAATTGCTGCAAAGCAATCTTTGCCTGTACATCATCATTGGCAGCACGGGCGTTAATCCACTTACCCCCAATCCATGCACCAAACAAAAGCACAAGCGCCGTTAGTACGATGCGCTCATGTTGCTTAAGCCAACTCACGGCAACTTTGGCATCTTTTTCAATTTCACTTGGCGTTATCACAGGGACAGTCATTTTCCTCCTCCTTCTTAGGGAAAACACTTGGGATAACTTTTTTTGAAAACAGACTTGTAAGAACACTTTTGGGGAACACACTTGGAATTACCTCTGGCGTAAAGTGAGTAAAAACACCTTTAGCGCCTGTGCTCTCCTTGGGAGGACCATAAATAAGCTCCCACAGAATGTTCTTTACCGTGTCTTTTCGGAATTTTGGAATCACTACTGACATTACTTGCCTCGTTCAACTGAGACGTATACAACCGCGTCTGGTCCCTCATCTGGAAAAAGGCATGGTTGCCAATGGGCTTCCGCGCTCATAGTAGCCGATCCTTCACGACATACTTTCTTCACTGCCTCATCCACCGCATCATCCAGAGACTTTGGATTGCGAATTATCTTTACCTTCATTAGCCCTATCTCTTTCCACCAACTTTTGAAGATAGGCCAGAGCACGCCATGCCAACTTTGCTGCATGGTATGTTCCATCACTATCTTTTTTGTCCCGTTCCAGAAAATGACGAACCATTGCGTCCGATTCGTCGGTAGATTTAGACCTGTCCCAATGTAATGGCTCTCCGGGGTTGTGCTGGTCATTGCCGACCTTACTTACCCGTGCTACCTCAGCCAGTGCCAGTGGGAAATAGTCAAGAACACCTGTACCAATTGGAAGCTCTTTACGAGCCTTCGCATCGGTAGGTAGACTCAGTACCATACGCCATCCCCCGTATTTCGTAGACAGTTTTGATAAATTTTTATTGAACAAATACCATCGCTCAGTGCTAAAAGGAACCTACCATATGGCAGTTATACAAACCTTTTTTCATAATACCCACGGTCAAAGAACGGATGCCACTCAACTTGGAACCCGCATACGGACCCAACAGTGTCTTGTTTTATTCTAACAATAGAGTAGCCGACATGGGCCTGTAGACGCCTCTTACGCATGAACAGACTTTGGTCGGTAGTACAACCACCCTGTAAAGTATGAACCTCACGCGGGTAACCATAGTTGAACTTATGATAGTGACCCACTAGCTCAATTTGCGGCTTTTCTCCGCCCTGATACGATTCGACGCGCTTCTGATCGGTATACGAAACAGCGTATGCTGATCCGCCTCCCGGATGGACAAGGCGCATAACAGACGAGCCGCTACCAAAGGATAGACAAATATCTGCCTCACCGTAACCAAGATATTTTAAATCAGTGCGACCCGCACTTTCCGCTCTCATTTGAAGGTAACGCCCGACTTCCACGCCCTCTCTCTGCTGGTACCAACCCTCGTGGTCATCCCCGGCAATATAATGTGTAGCGATTCCAGCACGAACCGGCCAGTTATCGATTACGTAATCAACTTGGTGGTCCATTCCCGGAGCGGTCAATAGCTCTGTTTTGTTAAACCTAGCCTCTCCATCAATCCAATTTCCAGCATTATAAACAATGGAAATTCCTTGGCGATCAAAGTCATCATAGGCCGCGTTCAATACATCAAGACGAGAGTGTCGATTACACAAGTGGTTATCGGTTGTAAAACCAAACGTGTGAGTCCAATAACCCGTCGTGTCTCCCTTAACTTCCCCTTTTCCGGGTTCCAAAAGAACCCCGTCGCCTAAGTCATGCAAACCATTGACGGTTTTCAACAGCAATGACCCACGATCCCTCATATCGGAAATAACGGTTTCTATATGTTCCGAAGAGGCTCCTAGAGTCTCGGCTAAATCTTTTGTGGAAATCGGGCCTCTTTTGAGCACCCTGCGAACATCCTCAAAGGTAACGTGAGGGACATTATTTGTTGAAGTTTCCCCCAACGACTTCGCACTGTGTAGACCTGCCGCCCCTAAGAATGCCTTAAAGGTGGGAAAATATCTCTGCCATTCCCCCTCAGTATACGCCCCGTTAGCCCTATAAAAATTTCTTGTAATCGTGGTGTCGTTTGGTGTAATAGTTATAAGACCTTTCAAATCTTCAATCAACGATTCTTTGGTTGGCTGTAAAGCCTTCCTCATTTTTCCGGTATGCATACTCCTCCGTCTTTGTGTGGACAAATGCCATGATTTTTGGCACGACCACAATTACAATTATAACAAAGAATCTGAAATCCCGCTGGAAACCCGTTGTTTTTCAACCAACAATAGAAAACAACTCCAGATTTCACGGTCTTTCGATGAACCGCCCCATCATTGTTAACATGGTCGATAGTTAAAAAACCAAGCATTTTTTCACCACAACAAGAACACTGAATTACATTATTTATAGCATAGTGCTGAAATACTACTTGTTTTAATTTGGCGTACCTCTTACGCCCACTATCCGAACGACTTGCTAAGGCTAAAGCAGTATGATTATATTCGAACTGCTTTTTCTTATTTTCAGGATCAAGTCTCCAAGCAACAGCGTACTTATTTGTGCATCTTTTACACCAACTCTGCCGTATATCACGGTTCTTGGCGCGAACGTAAAAATCATCCAACAGCTTTGGAATCTTACACTTAGTACAAACTTTTGTTATGAATTCTATTTTTCACCATCCTTTTTATACAGTAACACAAAATCCTTTAATTGTCAAGCTGGTTAGCGCCTTTTGATATTTTTACCACGCGCCTTGGTTCCCTTTTTAATCGGTCGGCTGGATTTGGCCGCCTTACGACCCTTTGCCCCGGAACGTACTGGAATCATGGCAGCCTGATATGGATTGAAAAATGCCCGAAAATCAGAGCGAAGCTCTTGAATATCCCGGCTGTGCGACGAGCACATGTTTTCAAAACCTTTTTGCAATACATCCGTTTGTTTTACAAGCTCAACCTGTGTAGTAGCAACACCCTCGTGAATCTCCTTCAAATCCTTTGATCGAATGTCCTTGAACCAATTTATAATTCTACTACCAAAAGCCAAAACTCCAAAAATGGCTACCCAAAATTTTGCAGCATCGAGATACGCCATTACCGTAGCCGCAGTTGGTCCTAATACAATCATTATTTATCTCCTTGACTATCGCCGGGAGGTTTGCCAATATTACTAAGCTTATTGGATACATACGAAGAACTCGCCGCACCAAGAAGGGCAGTCATTCCGTAGAATTGCTCCGGAGATGGTAAACCATGCGTAAAACAAAAAAAGGCAATCATCAAACCAATAAGAGTAAACGTCATAGAAATACCAATGATCCTACTTGCGCTTCCGTTACCATCTGGTTCAGATGACACGCTCTTGAGCCAATTTAATGCCTTGGGTACAATTGTAAGCATAACTCCCCCTTACAGGAAAAAACAAAGACTATTCATATTAGCTACGAGTGGATGCGCGTCGTGGTCTCCAAGAATCTTTTCTTTGAAGAAAGTAGTATCAACATTTCGAGTATCGCACCAATAAAGAGCGCCCTTGGAATAGTCTTGAGTACCTTCATAGATGCCCTCTACTTCGTGCAACAATTTAACAAAGTCCGGTTCCCAAATAGATGGTGTTCCAGTCGGAACTTCCATTGTAGCTGCATAATTAGGAAGCCTGTCCAATACTTCGAGCAATGTTCCCCAACCAAGCCTAACACGGTTCATAATGCACGACATTATCATTGCCGCCGCACGCCAACCACCATAAGGCTTGCCTAATTTCCATCCAATCTCTACAAGTTGGCTTTTCAGGTAATCATCTTGTCTAAGTATTTGATTCCACGGTATTTATACCGCGCCTCCTGTCCCACGCCCTTTGGATTCCCGCTATACGTTTAGCTTTATTTTCTGGTGTTTCATTTTTAATAGCTAATCTAGCAGATTCCGAAGTAAACTTCGTCCCAAGTCTATTACCCATCATTCTATCACGAAGTTGTTGACGATGTAATTCAGTTCGTATATATCCCATAGGCTTGCGGCCTTTATTAGCCGCTCCAATTTTCTTTTTAGCTTCCTCTGAACATGGTATACCAAGTCGTCCAATGTCACCGCCGGGCCATACATTATAACCTAATTTTGGATTCCTACTATCTAGCAATAGAATCCAAATACGTTCAAGATTGCCAAGTTCTTCTCGACCATTAGGTACCGCAAGAATGTCCACTGAAAAGTTATCTATACCATATTTCGCCATAGCGCGAACAATGGGCATAGGATAGTTCTTTCTATGACGTGCCGCCCAACGTTTAACACTCAAATAACGATTCAAGTTTATGCTTACCGTCTTGCCAACATAATACTTACCGTTGATCTTATTGTACAGTAGGTAAACAAACATTATTACTTACCACCCAATGTCGATCCCAAACCGCCATAAACTTTTTGTTCGGCTGCTTTCTTTTCAGGGGAAGGCTGAGCTTCCAATTGATTTTGTTCGCCGGGCATTGGTTCACCCTGCACAGCTTCAACAACTTTACCGGCACCATATCTCATGGCACCAGCCACTACTTTTCCAGTAGGACTTGTAGCCGCACGACCAAAACGTTCCCACATAGCCCATGTCTTAGGATGCAAAGCAATCCAGTCTAACAATACGCGGCCTTTAGCAATGCCGCCCATACCGCCGCCTTCACCAGCAACCATGCCCACCAATGTACCAAGACCAACGTGCGGGAAAGCACCACCAAGAGCGCCAACACCGCTCAAAACACCGGCACGGGTAAATTTCTGCAAAATCGCAGTGGATTGGGCATCGTTCTTCAATGCCTCTAATCCATTCCTTGCGTCGGCCCAATCAAACAATTGATCCGCTGTCTGTGAATCAAATCTTTGCAGCGTATTGAAAAATCTATCAGGATTGATTGCACCGTTTGGTTCTGTGCTGTCACGTAAAACTGTTCCGAACACTTGCCTACCAAATGCATGAACACCATCATCCCCTATGATTGTTCGCAAGTCACGAATGTTCTTCATGGCCCGGCCTGTAGTTGGCGAAGCTACGCCCTCACGGGTAAGTGTGAGAAATCCCTTCGCAGCATCATCGACCTTACCGGCCATCAAATCATCAATAACCTTATTATTCTCGAATACATCGTGCTTAGCCATGTAGGTTTGTCGCATCTGTCTGTAATCATTAACAAGTTGGTTATCACCAAACTGTCCGGCAAGTTGGCCTAATGTCTCGTCCATCGGAGATACTCTATCTCCAAAGCTACTAATCAATCCACGAAGGGTACGAGAATTAATGTTTCCGTAATCAAATTCTTCTGATAACTTACGAATCTTCTGACGAAACCGTACAAGCTCTTGACCAGTAAATTCATGCGGAACAGGTGTAGTCGGCTGCTCTGGCATGTGTGTTACAGGGCGGCCTTGAGCATCGGTCAATGGTTGTCCATTAACACCAAGTGTAGGTTCCGGGTGTCTCGCCGCTCTCAATGCCGTTTCATAGGCTTTCTGATCATCTGCACTTACACCAGTAGAAAGCTCAGTAAGCAATTCCCTAGTCCTTGGATCGAGACCTTCGCCTATCTTTTTATCTAAAGACGCCTCAAGAGAGCTAACACCGGGACCGGGAACATGCAAAGCTTCTGCGGCTGCCTCGGCAAGTGGTGTATGCGTGCTAAGAATTGTATGGCCTTGTGTACGGTCGGCAATATTTTGAAATCCTGCTTCGTACTCATCGTGCATTTGCTGCTCAGCACTTTTGAGAGTACCCTGAATACCAGTAGCAACCTGTTCTTTTGTTGCCGCATTACCTGCTGCTTGTTTGAGTCTGCCATATCTCGTGGCAGTCCCGCCCATGTTCTCCCCAACCTCACTGGCAGCCTCAGTTGCCGTAGAAAGAGGGAGAGCAACCGCCCCGGTTTTCCATGCATCATTCCATGCTTGCTTGAAATCCCCGCCGCTCTTTAGAAATGTCTGTAAACCGGCCACTGTACCGGCTTGCACTGAACTTACACCGGCACGCTCAAGAACTTTTGAAACAGCGGCCCCAATACGTGCAATGTTCATAGTACGAGGAGATTCTTGAAGAATCTTTGTAATCTTAGATACAGCCGACAATCTTTCGGCAAGGCCAAGCTTGGCAAATGCAGGTTCGGCGGCAAGGAATTCCATAAGGCTTTCCCCACCGTAACCAAAAACCTTAGCCATTGGTCCGCCCATTGGCTCTGTTTCGCGCTGCGTTCCAGACTCAATGGCGTTGGCTATGTTCTCTCTAGTACCTTGTGGTATGGCTTCCGCTAGCGGCTGACCATAAACAGCGGGGTGCTTAAGCATACCCTCAGCAGTGCCAGTAACAGTTCTCATAGCAGAGGCACCAAAATTAGATAGTGCATTAGGAATAAAGTTTACGGCCTCTTTAGCCATACCACCTACTCCTAACAACCCATTCTTTTCTTCCGTTGTCTCGGGTATAATGTCGGCATTATGGGTAGTATCTTCCTCACCGCCGTCAACACCAGCACCCCCACCAAAAGCAACCGTTGGCGTAGCTATCACGCCTTGATTCGGTGCCATCGCCTGTGAAGGCATACTACCAAATCGTGCCGTTGGTGTCGCACTTATGTTATTTTGACCATCAGCCATTATTTACCTACTAATAGGGGTATAAGTTCCATTTTGCAACGTTCCGGTAAATTTAGCAACTGGCTTGCGAGAAATTTCATCGTACACCGTACCATCCGGCGCAAGCCACCCACTAGCCCCATTACTGAAATTCATGTGAACCGCATTTGGAGCCGGAGGTTGAGTAAACTGCGAAACTGTTATTCCCGGATTTCCTTTATACGTTGAAGCGCCGACGAACGACCCACCAACATCCATGTCTGCGAGTTTACCGGCAACTTCTGGGAATACCAACAAAGTCCGTGCCGCTCTTTGGCTAATCAGACCGGGTATATTACTACCGGTCAACCTTCTCCATCCCTCATTAACCTCACCCATTCTATCAGCAGCCGTCAGAGCAAATCGCTTCAGATTCTCTTGAAGCTGAGACAAAGAGAAGTGCATATCCATTAAATCATCACCGGATTTTCTATCCTGATCCGTAAGGGCATGACTGTTAATCAAGAAGGTCATAAACTCTTTCTTAACCGGCTCTATAGCTGCCATAGTTTCGGTTACAGCAGGGTTGCCTACCTCTTCTTTCATCTTGTTCAATGGTTTATTGATGAATTGAAGATTAGTATTTCTAAGCGCGTTAACCTGAGTGAACGCATCGCCAATGTGATCCAACAAGGTATTAAACGAACGAATCTGTTGATAATCAGGACTGTTCGCACTAACAAGGTCTTTCCTTTTCGTCACGATATTGTTGAAATCAAGCTCACTAAAATTCGGGTTGATGTATCTTGTTCCGTATTGAATAGCTTCATCACGACGCATCGCATTAGGATCGCCCTTTGCCCACTTCCTATTGGCAAAGTCCGCATCCCCTACTTGATAATTCGTAACTTTATATAAAGCATCAAAGTTCTCAGGTACGGTTACCCCCATTGACTGCAACTTTGCCGCAAGTTGGTCAGGAGGAAGATTAGCCATGTCAGGAGTAAACTTGAAGTCAGCCGGGCCACGAAGCATGGTTTCCATGTTTTCAGAAGATTGCTCGTCACTGATTTGCTTGTTCTCACCTTTTTCTTGAGCAGCCGCAATTTCTACATCTGCCTTACGGCGAGCCTCGTTCTGAGCCTCAGCCTCATCGGCACTTTGCAAAGCATCGCTACCCCCTAACAATTTTAGGATTCTTTGAGCAGCAGCAGGATTCTTTGCCGCTAACTCTCCATAGGCTCGTTGATAACTCACAACACCATTGTTTGCATTGGCAGTAGCATTGAGTAGATTTGTGAGCTTCTGCCAAGCATCTGCCATCATTGGGTCTGTCTTAATTGCATCCAACAACTTAGGAACTGGGTATTGTTCTGCGTTTGCAGGAGCATTGAGATCAACACCAATCATATTAGCATATTCTTTAACCGCACCACGTCCCTTGGGTCCAAGATGCTTCAAAATATCTTGAATGCTGGCATTTGGATCAACCTTGTTCTCACCGGACTGATACGCAGCATAAGCCTTTATAGGGTCACCATCATATCTATCTAGTAACTCTCTAAACTTCTGCATCGTAGCGCCCAAATTTTGATCTACATTAAATGGGTCAGTTATATGATACTTGGCTATAGTAGCGGGCATAAGCTGTCCTAATCCTAACGCTTGCCCACTAGGAGTGTTTTCTCCTTGTGCTCGTGGATTGCCATTTGACTCTTTCATAATCAAACCACGAGCAACAGCATTGGGTACACCATATTGCTTGGCATACTTATCAACTTTGTCCTGAATACCCAAACTAACACCAGCATTGGGAATAGTTGGGGTCGCAGTTGGAGCCTTTGCCCCACCACCACCACCACCACCACCACTGTTAACCAAATCGTAATAATGGTTTACATCATTTTGACCAAGATCGATAGCCGCGAGTTGCGCCTTACAATTGAGATAGAAACTAATCGTTGTGGCAACATCCTCTGGCGGTTGACCATTTTTTCCGGCTGCCATAAGAGCTTTTGCCCACGGTAAACCATAATCACTAGCCTTCTTAATTTCATCGGGTGTGAATAAAGTAGACTTATAGTTTGGATCAACCACAAGATACTCCATCTGTGAAATTTTCACACCATTGCGCTCAACTTGTTTGCCGGTAGTCGGATCAATAAGAGGAACCACTTTATATGGAATAGCTGTATCCTTAGTCACGTGATATTTTGCCATATCCTGCTCAGTGACCACTCCCTTGACAATCTGCGGAGCGTTATCCTGTATATTTTTAATAGCATCGGTAAACTGCCCAACATAGGTTTCGTTCTGCTCTACACCCATTCTTCCGGCTTGTAAAGCATTGTTATACAATCTCAAGTTGGTTTCGAGTACTTGATAGTGACGCGCATAATTGGCCTCACCCTCAGCCTTGGCAGTTTTATCCTTCTCTGCAACTTGTTGCTCCCCTTGCTGGAAAGCCTTCTCACCGCCCACAAATGCCGATCCGGGGCCACGCTGAGCCATGCCTGTAAGAGAACCACTCACCGCCTCAAGAGCGATAGCAAGGGCAATATCACCCCGTTTCATAGGAACTGGCTCTTTAGTCATATCGCCTGTGTTGGGGTCTATGGTATAATTATATCGGGGACCACCAGCAAGCGTCTCGGCTATCGAGCGAAGAACACCGGCCCTTTGAATAGAAGGATGCTGTGTCGCCGCGCCCTGTAGGGCCGGTGGCACGCCCGTGGGTGCTGTACCGGGCTGTTTAGCCGTACTTGTAGCACCAGCGCCCTGTGGAGCAACTGGGGTGGCAACGTTGGCCGGTCCCTGCACCGAAGACTGGGCAGATAGCGGTTGCTGTGGAGAAACAACCGTAGCCTGATTGGGTTGCTGTACAGAAGAGGTTGTGTTGTCCACCGGAGGATTCTGTTGCTGAACATCTTGCGAGTTGCTTGCGTCAGCACTATTTGGAATCATGTTTGACATTTTTATCCTTGATTACCGTTATTCTGAGTCAGAAGTATCATCGGGGCTGTAGTTTCCAGAGCCAATTGGGGTTATATCACCACCACTGGGAGAACTAGCACCGCCCCCCGTTCTTCCGGGCATCTTAAGCATCCCACCCGTAGCCGCACCAGCAACACTACCAAGTGCCCCAATCGCAGCGTTAACCCAAGAATTCTGATTTTGTGCTACTTCATTGGCCGTCTTGGCAGCCTCACCAAACGCACTTGTTCCTGCATTTGCCGCACTAGTGGCGGGGTTAAAGACTTCGGTGGAACCTTCTTCCCCTTTAATAGCCTCGTTATACTCCTGCCGACCAACATCATATCCCTGTGCCTGAACCTTGTTCAACTCTGCTGCTGTGTTCTGCGCTATATCGGCAGCAGCGTTAGCCCCCTCAACCGTAGTTGCGCCAGCCGTCAAACCGGTGTTTCCACCACCCTGCGCCGCATTGGCGTTTCCAATCGCAGACTTAGCGTTAGCAGCCGCTTGAGCGCCTGTCGTAATAACTCCGGCCTGACGGGCGGCCAACTCGCCAGCAGAGTACCCCATTTGGTTTGGACCCTTAGAAATCGTTGGCAAAAACGTGGACTGCAATGCGCTGAACACACCAGAAGCCTTACCAAAAATACTTCCAGCTTGGGCGGCAACCTGCGTAGCGAATCCGGTCTGTTGGCCAAGAATTTGATTTTGAGCAGCAGTAGCCCCGCAAACGTGATCGATTGGTCCATTATAAATATACGAATCTTCATATACTTTAATGTATTGTCCAAGTTCTTCGGACCATTGCAACACCAATTTTCTGTATATCTTCATATTAAATCAGCTTCCTTAGCTCGTTTCCACTTTCCACAAAACCAAACGTTTTAACGCAAAAATTCTTAAGGGATTCGTTTTTAGTGTTGAAAATGATTTCCGTAAATCCACTCTCCTTGGCTTTGTTGACTAGCCCCGAAAAACCACCAAGCATTGCATGAAAGTTTCGCCGCCGATCACCATTATCAACAAACTGAATGTCGATTCTGAGTGCCTTGGAAACTCTAGCGAAAAGAATAGGACCGGCCTCATCGCTATACACGGTACACTGTGTTTCCGGTGCCACAAAGAATTCAGGGCCGGTTTCTTTGTGGTACGCATCTCTTGCAAGACTGATAGTAAGAAGTGCCTCATCCCCGGCCTCAATTGTTCGTTCAGTAATCATTAGCTGGCCTCATTATGTTTATGATATACCATATAACGCGGCAGTGGTACCAATTGTAAAGTTACCACCGCTGTTTAGGAACAACTTAAAACTATCTACCAAAAACTGTAACACTTGTTCCTATAGCAAAGTTATTTGACGCACTATTAGAAAATGTTATAGAATTTATCGCTGCCGTAGAATTCCAATATCCACTCATATCAGATGCCATAAACGAATTAGCATTACTTTGGCTACCAAAACCAAGAGATGTAACTCCTTTTGGAAGTGTTGTTCCAGCATAATTTGGAACGGTAACAGTAGCTACATCTATAGGCACTGGTCCTCCTACGGAACCTAAATTATCTATAACTGAAAGACCAGTTTGACCAGATGAGTTTAGGTTAAAAGAGGAACCCACCAATGCCTTAGTTCCTTGAAACCCATAATTTGACCCTGTGTCTCCATTAAATTGCAGTTTTAAATTAGACAGCGATGCACCGCTTACCATAAGACCACTAAATTGTATTTCAATAATATGAGCAGTATTTGGTATCGATGAAATTGTTATTGTAGATGCTGGCGAAGACAATGTAGACGACAATACAAATCCACCACCACCACCACTAACTGCGCTGATAACACCAGCAGAAATGGTAATACTAGTATTATCCGGTTTAACCGATCCGAAACCACTAGAAGTAGCCACAGGAAGGTCAGCCGCAACAAGCGCACGAAACGTAGGAACTGCCGCAGAACCAGAGGCCGGACCAGCAAGCACTGTGTTTGCGGTTTTTGCCGGAAACACAGGAACGGGAGTTTGGTAAGATGGCATAGCAAGTGGACCGTTGGATGTTAAAACATAACCATTAGTTCCAGCCGCTAATCCTTCTAGTTGTCCAGCAGAACCAACTGCTATCACACTTCCTTCTGACAATCCAGAGGCCGCTGCCGCTTTTAGACACACAATGCTAGCATAGACAGCATTAGTAGTTGTAGTAGACACATAAGTTATTGTGTCAGATATACTACCTATGGACACTTTGGTTCCATACCAACTTGCATATGCTAAAACTGGTGCTCCGGCAATAGAATTGTTGGTAACAATGTTAGTATAACCATTGGTCTCTGAAAAAGTAGCACTACCTGAACCAACCTCCGCAAACCTAGTGGCAGCACTAACATGCACCAAATCGTTTACTGCCGTTGTAGTAACAGCACCGGTAGATAACGACACTGTTCCACCGCCACTTGCATTCTGTGCGGAACTGGAAACATCTACTGAACCAACACCTGAATACTCGTATACAGTTACCGCACTAAAAAGAGTACCAGCCGCAACCGTTAACGGCCCCCCAACTACGTTAACCGCTACATATACTGAATAATCATAATACTCTCCAGAAATAAGTTGAGACGTTACAAGTGTCCAAACATTACCCTGATTATCAGATGGAGACGGTGAACCTGAGTCATGGTGAAAAAGTTCAAGAATTAGTGTACTTCCGGGAGACACATCATTAGTGGTGGATACTCCTGTTGCGTTTGCCGTAGCGTATTGCACGAAAACAGGAGATGAAACCGAAGATGTAGCTACTGCCCCCCTAGACGTAAAATAATTGCTATTATCAGTACTGATATACACACCCATGCCGGTTGTTATCGTCAGATTGTCAATCAAACCGTCAATAGCAAGTCCATTAGGTATAATAGTAAGAGTACCCGGACCTATGTTCTGAACACGAATGTTCCAAGTAGCGGCGGGTGGAGTAGCCGGTAGAGTAAGAGAGACGTTGGAAACACTCTCGAATACAATGTTTTTTCCACTATCCCCAGTTACTGCCGTATAGCTTACAATTTTAACCGCAGTTCCCCCTACACCGGAACTTCCCACGGCAGAAATTACACCACCGCCGGTAATAGCAATGGTAGTTCCATCGGCCTCTACCGCCCCTAAAGTACTCGTAGTTGCTATTGGCAATCTTGCAGCATCAACTGTTCCCGAACTCAAGTTGCTAGCATCAGCAGCAAATGTTTCTGCATTAGACTGAGCAGTTGCAGCCGCACCAGAAACATCATAGACTCCAGAACCAATTACAGATTGTACATCTGAAGAACTAGCACTTACAACTTGTTTACTGGCATTAGTACCGGCTACTTTCGCGCTTACTGGAACTGCTGCCCCATTGATTTGAGCTACAGTAGGATTAGGGTAACTTCCGCTAAGGTCACCACCAGCAGAACCAGAAGGAGCAGCAGCTACAGCCGATATTACTCCAGCCGTTTCTGTAATAGTAGTATTATCTACCTCTACCACTCCAAAAGCCGATGCAGTTGCTTTTGCTACAGTAATTGCACCAGAAGAAACAGTTATAATAGTGCCATCTGGTTTTACTGCACCAAGCACAGAGTCAGTAGCAACAGGAAGGTCAGATGAGTCGATTGCACGGAATGTTGGCACTGCATCAACGCCAGATACAGGACCGGCGTAAACAGTGTTCTTAGTCTCAGTTGCCTTAGTAACGGTAAAAGTTCCGCTTCCTGTGATTGGAGAGCCGCCTACTGAAAACTCTCCCGGCATTGACAAAGCCGCGCTTGTTACTCCACTACCAGACAAAATCTGGTACT